>ENA-OQHY01001064-OQHY01001064.1-human-gut-metagenome-genome-assembly--contig:-NODE-1064-length-12907-cov-1.873787_pt1 | contig 12907 bp, 12 predicted proteins | sample MGYA00242570_ERZ504733 | MGnify/ENA primary metagenome ERZ504733 (study PRJEB26092, sample SAMD00036219) | human gut metagenome | host: Homo sapiens | study: EMG produced TPA metagenomics assembly of...
AAATGGAGCATTTGAAGTTGCCGGTGTCTGTTTTGCGGAACGACCGGGACAGACGGTGTTAATTACAGCGGGAGTTCAGGCAGGGGAATATGTAGGAATCCAGTCAGCGATTGATTTAGCAAGACATTTACAGATAGAGAAAGTAAACGGTACAATCATTATTGTGAAGGTAATCAGAAAAGAAGAGTTTGAACATCGTGCCGGAAGTCTGGGAGTCAAGGATGGAAAGAATTTAAATCGTGAATTTCCAGGCAAGGCAGATGGAACCGAGACAGAACGTCTTGCTTATGCAGTAGCAACAGAGCTGTTTCCTTATGTTGACAGGTACATTGATTTACATAGTGGAAATGATTATGAGAGATTAACTCCTTTTGTTTATTATGCAGGCTGTGCAAAAGAAGAGGTTGTGGCAATGTCGAGGAAGATGGCAGAGCAGGTCGATGTGCCTTATATGGTGCGTTCTGCGGTTGCGATAGGTGGTGCTTATAATTATGCTGCAAGTATGGGAATTCCAAGTATTTTAATTGAGCGCGGAGAAATGGGTGCATGGACGTTAGAAGAAGCCCGTTCTACAAGAAGAGATGTAAAAAATATTCTTTGTGCAATTGGAAGCTATGAGGAAAAACGAGATTATCGACAGTATTATCCGCTGGAGGTAGTAGATGTGACTTATCAGGCAGCAGAATTTACAGGATGCTGGTATCCGTTTAAAAATCCAGGGGATATGATTGTAAGAGGAGAAGTGATTGGAGAAATCCGTGATTATGAAGCAATCCTTTGGAAGTCTGCCGTGCGGAATACGATGGAGTAATTTTATTTGAGACGGGTTCTTTGCAGGTAAAGGCAGGAGGTTCAGCAATTACTTATGGACGAATTGCGAGAATATTTGATGATAGAAAAGAGCGGATTACCAAGTATTGGGCCAAACGAAGCGAGAGCTTTTTAGAGCAAAGAAGAGCAGAGTTGAAAAGTGCACTCGCAGAGCGATGGATAAAGGAAATTAAGAAACAGCTTCCGGATGGTAAAAAATTAAAAATCTTAGATGTGGGCTGTGGCTCTGGGTTCTTCTCAATTTTACTTGCCAAAGAGGGTCATCAGGTGGTTGGGACAGATTTGACACCGGAGATGGTAGTAAATGCAAAGAAACTTGCGAAGGAAGAACAAGTGGAACCGACATTTCTTGTGATGGATGCAGAAAAATTAGAATTTGAGGATGCTTCTTTTGACATGGTTATTTCAAGGAATCTGACATGGACGCTTCCACATGCAGAAGAAGCCTATCAGGAATGGAAACGTGTTTTAAAGCCGGGTGGAATTTTATTAAATTTTGATGCGAATTATGGAATGATGATTGCTCAGATACTTCAGGGCTTCCTAAAAATCATGCACATTATACAGTGGGTGATGAATTGCTACAGGAATGTGAAGAGATAAAAAAACAGCTTCCGATTAGTTCTTATGCTCGTCCGGCATGGGATTTAAACGTACTTGGAAAGGCAGGATTTTCTAAGTTTGGAATTGATTTAGAAATCAGTAGTAGAATTTATATTGAAAAAGATGAATTTTATAATCCAACTCCGTTGTTTATGTTGTGTTCCAGGAAAAAAAATTGAACTTAAAATGAATCACCTTATGAAAAATTGGAATATCTTGATATCCCCCAGGGGCTTAGAAAAAGATTGAGAAATTGATATACTTAATCTTATACTTGTAAGATGAGGTGATAAAGTGAAAAAATATGCATTAAAAAGATTATTACAGTTAATCCCCATTTTATTGGGGATTACTTTTTTGTCTTTTGCGATGATGCGTGTCGCCGGTTCGGATGCTGTAACAGAACTTTATACGAATCGTGGGACAGAAGTCTCTCAGGAGATAATTGATGCAAGAAGAGCAGAACTTGGACTGGATAAACCATTTCTGATACAGTATTTTAGCTGGCTTGGAGGAATGTTGACCGGAGATATGGGACAAAGTTATGTCAGTGGTGCAGATGTGTTTTCTACATTTCTTTCAAAACTCCCGGCGACTTTGCTTTTGACAGGATTATCAATTGCTTTGACAGTTATTATCTCAATTCCTCTGGGGATTTTTTCGGCAATGAAACAGGATAGGATTCCTGATTTATTGCTTCGGTTTTGTAGTTTTATTGGAAATGCATTGCCGAATTTTTTTGTTGCAATGCTTTTCATGCAGTTATTCAGTATTAAATTAAAATTGCTGCCGGTTATTTCGGACGGAGTGAATCTAAAAGTGCGCTGCTGCCGGCTTTGACTCTGGCAGTTTCCATGTCGGCAAAGTATATGCGTCAGGTGCGAGCAACGGTACTTGAGGAATGGAATAAAGATTATGTGCAAGGAGCAATGGCAAGAGGGATAAGAAAGAAGATTATCCTTTGGAAAAATGTGATGAAATCTTCTATGTTAACGATTGTCACACTTTTAGCACTCTCAATAGGAAGCCTTTTAGGCGGAACGGCAATCATTGAAAGTATTTTTATGTGGGATGGAGTTGGAAAACTGGCAGTGGATGCAATTACGATGCGAGATTATCCATTTATACAGGCTTATGTAGTCTGGATGGCAGTTATTTATGTTCTGGTTAATTTGATTACAGACCTTATGTACCATCAGCTTGACCCAAGAATTCGTCTGGGGGTGACAAGAGAATGAGAGAGCCGACAGTAAGAACACAGAATGATACATAGAACCATTTGAAGTTACGCTTAATTATATTTGGAGGTTTGGCACTGGCTTTAGTCATTGCTTCGTATTTCAGTGAATCATTATGCCCTTATGACCCGTATTTACAGGATTTGGGCAATGCAAAAGCAATTCCGTCAGCAGCGCATTTATTTGGTACGGACCGGTATGGAAGGGATATGCTTTCCCGTGTCATTGTGGGGAGTAAGACCAGTATTTATTCTACTTTATTATTGGTAGGATTTATTATGGTGTTTGGCACAATGATTGGAATCTTCTGTGCATGGAGCGGAAAAAAAAATAGATTCTGTTTTGATGCGTATTTCAGATGTTTTTCTGGCTTTTCCGGGTCTGGTGTTTGCTTTGGCTGTGGCAGCAGCGCTTGGCGGTGGAGTTCACAATGCGATTATTGCACTTGCGGCCATCAGCTGGCCAAAGTATGCGCGTGTTGCAAGGAGTCAAACGCTGGCACAAAAAGAAACAGTTTATATAAAAGCTGCCAGGTTATCGGGATGTGGGACTGGAAAAATAATTTTAAAGCATATTCTTCCGAACATCTTTGGTCCGATTCTGGTTACGGCAGTATTAGATATTGGTACGATGATGATGGAACTGGCAGGTCTTTCCTTTTTGGGGCTTGGAGCAAAGCCGCCGATTGCAGAATGGGGAAGCATGATGAGCGATACAAGAAATCTTTTAACGACTCATCCATGGGTAACACTGGCTCCCGGTTTTGCAATCTTTGTATCGGTTGTGATTTTTAACTTACTTGGGGATACGGTACGAGACTGGTTAGACCTCGAAATGGGAGGTAGAAAAGAATGTCAGAAATCATTCGATACGAACATGTAGATATCAGCTACAAAGGAGAACTTGCAGTACATGATGTGAGCTTTTCAGTGGAAGAAGGAGAGATTCTTGGAATTGTAGGAGAAAGCGGTAGTGGAAAGTCCACTTTGATAAAAGCTGCGATGGGTCTGCTTGGAAGGGATGGGCTTGTAACAAGAGGAGATATCTGGTATCAGGGACTTGACCTGCCAGATTTAAAACCAAAAAAAATGAGAAAAATCTGCGGTTCTGAAATTGGGATGATTTTTCAGATGGCGGGCAGTTCCTTTTGTCCAATTCGTACGGTTCGGGCACAACTTTATGAAAGTGTAAGAGAGCATGAAAAGCTGACAAAGGAAGAATTTGAAGTACAGGTGACAGAGTTATTTGAAAAATTTGGATTTGATGACCCGAAACGAATCTTGGACAGTTATCCGTTTGAACTTTCAGGAGGGATGCAGCAAAGAGTTGGAATTGTAGCGGCAATGTTGTTAAATCCGAAGATTCTGATGGCAGATGAACCAACTTCTGCGCTGGATGTATCAGTACAAAAGCAGGTAGTTGATGAGATTTGCATGGTACGTGAAAAGTTTGGAACAACGATTTTACTGGTGACGCATAACCTTGGAGTAATTCGGGCAATGGCTGATAAGGTACTGGTACTTGAAAATGGAGAAGTAAGAGAGTATGGAAAAACCAAAGAAGTTTTGGAAAATCCACAATCGGAATATACAAAAAAACTGTTGTCAGCAGTATTAGAACTTCGGAGGTAAAAGCAGGGTGGATTGTATTTTAAAAGCAGAACATTTAACGAAAACGTTTGTCTCTCAGGGCAGAGATGATTATACGGCTGTTGATGATGTGAGCTTTTCTATGAATTATGGAGAAAAGCTCGCGATTATAGGAGAAAGTGGAAGTGGAAAGACAACAATCGTAAATATGATAACCAGATTGTTGGATGTAACCTCTGGAACCGTTTATCTGGATGGAGAAGAGATTACAAATTTAAGTGGTAAAAAATTAAAGCCAGTTTATAAAAAAATGCAGATGGTGTTTCAGACTCCGACAGAAAGCTTTGACCCGAGACAGACTCTTGGAGATGGAGTGGCAGAGAGCTTAATCAATCATGGTATGAAAAGAAAAGAAGCCATGAAAGAGGCAGAAAATTTGCTGGAGTTATGCGGATTAAAAAAAGAATTTGCAAAGCGATATCCGCATGAAGTCAGTGGAGGACAGTGTCAGAGAGCAGCCATTGCGCGGGCAATTGCGATTAAACCTAAATTGCTTATTTTAGATGAAGCGACTTCTGCACTTGACGTAACTGTTCAGAAAGAAATCCTGGAGTTATTGGAACGTTTAAGAGAAGAGCGTAAGATGTCCTATCTTTTTATCTGCCATGATATTGCACTGGTTCAAAACTTCTGCGACAGAGTGCTTGTGATGCATCAGGCAAAATAATAGAAGAAGGAAGTTCAGATGAAGTAATCCGTCACCCGAAAGAAGCTTATACCAGAAGGCTGATAGAGAGCGTTCTGTAAGATATAAGAAAAAGAAACAAAAGGAAAGGAAAAAGGAATGAACAAATCGAAAAAAATAATTGGAATGGCATTAAGTGCATGTTTGTGTGTTAGTATGCTTGCCGGATGTGGAAGTAATAATAAAAACAGAAACATCAAAAAGTAATTCAAAGACAGAAAATTCAGAAACAAAAAAAACAATGGTAATTGGAGATACCACATTCAACAGTTCCAATGAAGAGAACAGTACAAATCCACATGACGCATATTCCGGATGGGCATGCATCCGTTATGGAATTGGGGAGACGCTTGTAAAATATTCCGATAATATGGAGATTCAGCCATGGCTTGCGAAAGAATGGGAAAATGTAGATGAGCTGACCTGGAAGATTACACTTCAGGACAATGTAAAGTTTTCAAGCGGACGAGATATGGATGCAGAGGCAGTGAAACAGTGTCTGGAACATTTAATTGAAAATCATGACAGAGCGAAAAATGATTTGAAAATTGCATCTATTGATGCAGATGGACAAGTACTTACAATTCATACGTCTGAACCAAAACCGGCACTTTTAAATTATCTGGGAGACCCTTATGGCTGTATTATCGATGTAGATGCCGGATTTGAAAATGGAATTGTTGCAGGAACGGGACCTTACATTGCAGTTGATTGTAAAACAGATGACCATTTGACATTGGTAAAAAATGAGAATTACTGGAATGGAGAGCCAAAGATTGATGAATTGACGATTCGTACAATTACCGATGGAAATACACTGGCAAATGCACTTTTGTCCGGAGAGGTGCAGGCAGCTTATGGTATGGCATATGAAAGTTATCCGACATTTGAAAATGATAATTTCCAGTTTTCACAGATTTCCACTTCCCGCTGTTTCTTTGGTAAGATGAATTTTGATGAATCCTCTGTGTGTGCAGATTCAGCAGTCAGAAAAGCAATTGCGATGGGAATTGATAAAGAAAGTTTTGTAACCACATTGTTGGAAGGCAACGGTTATCCGGCAAATGGAGTATTTCCGGAAGGCTCTGCGTTTGGGGGAGATAAAGTTACAACGGAAAGTTATGATCCGGAAGGAGCAAAAAAAGTCTTGGAAGAAGCCGGATGGAAAGATTCAGATGGAGATGGAATCCGTGAAAAAGATGGAAAGAAACTGGTTGTTAAATGGCTGACTTATCCAAGTCGTCAGGAACTTCCGCTTCTGGCTGAGTCTGCGCAGGCAACATTAAAAGACATTGGAATTGAAGTAGATATTAACTGTACCGCAGATAATAATTCTATATTGGAAGATCCGACAGCTGGGATGTTTATGCGATGGCAAATGTACAGGCTCCAACTGGAGACCCGGAATACTGGTTTACTGTATTTGCAACTTCTGATGCAACAAAGAATTCAGGAAAATACAGCAGTGCAAAATTAGATGAATTAGAAGCACAGTTAAGTAAAGAATTTGATGAGGATAAGCGAGCAGAGTTAGCCGTTCAGATGCAGCAGACTATTTTGGATGATAATGCCTTTGTATTTTGTTCGTTTTTAAAGATGAGCATGATTTCACGTTCAAATGTAACAGGATATGAATCTCATGCCTGTGATTATTATCAGGTAACCGCAGACCTTGATATAAACTAAAATATTGTATTGCAAAAGTGGATATTCCGTAGGGGATATCCATTTTTGTCCTTGTGAAAATTTGATGACTTTGGTAAGATTTTAAAAAGCAATGAGAAAAAGCGAGGAAAAAGAAAATGCTTGAGACAAAACAGCTACAGTATTTTGTAGTATCAGCGGATTGTGGTTCTTTTCGTGAAGCAGCAAAAATTTTATATACAACGCAGTCTAATGTCAGCAAGGTGATTGCGGGGCTTGAGAGTCAGGTCGGATATCCTTTGTTTTTGAGAGATAGGAAGGGAATCGTTGTTACTTCAAGGGGAAAAATGTTTTATCAGCAGGCACGCAGTTTGTTAGAACAATTACAGAATTTAGAAGATGAGAGTGAAGAACACAGTCTGGAAGTGGTAAGAATTTCTACCAATCCAAGTTCCTGGTTTTCGGAATATTTTTCGGAATTTTATGAAGCACATAAAGAAGAACAGATTCGCTATAATATTCATACGGATACGACTTTAAACATCGTGCAGAGAATGAGAAAAATGGAAGACGAGATTGGATTTGTCTATGTGATGCCGGGTGATGTCCTGCGGTTTGAATATGAATTGAAAAAATATCAGCTGGAATTTGAAGTTTTAAGCGAAACATTTGGAATGTTGTATTTTTCTGCTGAAAACTGGATTAAAGAAGAAAAACCGGACTTACATTTATTAAGTGAGGTGAAACTGATTCAGGCTGAAAAAGATCCATTTCGGAAATATTCAGCCTGGAAGATTAAAGAAAATGGGGAACAAATCCTGCCCTGTCAGGTTGCAGTTACAACGAACAGTGATTATATTATGAATATTATGATGAAAAAAAATCATCTTGCAAATATCAGTTCGAGAAGCTTTCATGTCTATCCGTCGGGAGAAGAACCGGGTTACGTGTTGTCTGCCAAAGAGGGAAAAATTTTATACGGAATAATAAGAAATCGGAATGTCTCCCGAAATCCTCTCATTGAAGAGATGATAGAAAAGATTCGGGAGAAAATTAATCAGGAAAAGTAATTTAAAAATTCTTTTGCTGCTGCAGACGGGATCTGAGGATGGTAAGCCAGAACCAGATGACGCTGTGGCAGTTTTTCTTTTATCTGAAGCGGATATAGATCTTCGTGCCTCTGCTGTAAAACAAAATCCGGAACGAAGGCAATTCCAAGACCGATTCTTGCAAGGTCAAGCAGGAGATCATTGCTGGAAAGTTCTACTTCGGGATTTAAATTTAAGCTCTTTTGTAAAAATAAAGAGTGAAGAAATTCACTGGTGGTACTTTTTTTATCAAGCATTAAAATCGGGTACTCGTGCAGGTCAAACAGGGAGAGTTTCTGTTCGGTAAAATCAAAGTATTTTTTGTTGGCAGCAAACACATCCTGAAAGGTAAAAATGGTTTTGTAATTTGTGTGAAGCTGTAACTTGGAATTAGGATAGTTACAAAAAGCAAAGTCAATCTGATGATGTTCTAAAAGTTCTGCGCATCCAATCGAAGTAGCATTGGTGACCTTGATTGTGACTTGTGGAAATTCCTTGTGAAAACGCTGTAAGTAAGGGACAAGAAAATAACGGCAGATCGTATCGGAAGCACCGATGCGAAGCGGTGTTTCTAAGGTATTTGTGCCGGTTAACTGTCGTTCTCCCTGAACCAAAAGATTAACGGCAGGCTCAACATGGCGAAACAATGTTTCTCCTTCTGGAGTCAGCATGACACACTTGGTGTTGCGGGTAAAGAGTTTATGTCCGAGTTTTTGTTCTAATGATTTGATGGACTGGCTGACTGCTGACTGTGAAATATACAATTGTCTGGAGGCTTCAGAAAAAACTTAAGGTAGAAAGCAACGTAATAAAAAACTTTGTAAAGTTCAAAACTGATATCCATGGAAAAACCTCTCTAAAAAAAATGATTGATACAAACAGTATAACAAAGAGAAAAATCAGCGTCAAACTATTTATTACTTGAACTTATTAAAAATATAAGATATATTAATTTTATTAATAAAAATTTCTGTGGTATGATGAACATAGAAATGCGAAAGATAACAAAAAGATGCCCTTTATGGCGGTTTTTATCAGAAAGGAGTTATTTATGAGCAGTGTAAGACGTGTGTACGTTGAGAAAAAACCAGATTTCGCAGTACAGGCGAAAGAATTAAAACATGAAATTTCAAGCTACCTTGGCATCAAGATGTAACAGGAGTTCGGGTGTTAATCCGCTATGATGTGGAAAATATTTCCGATGAGGCATTTGAAAAAGCCTGTACCTGTGTATTCTCTGAACCACCGGTAGATTTTTTATATCAGGAAACATTTGAGACAAAAGAGGGAGATCAGTCGTTCTCTGTTGAATTTCTTCCGGGACAGTTCGATCAGAGAGCAGACTCCGCAGTACAGTGCGTACAGTTCTTAAAAGCAGATGAGAAACCGATTATTCGTTCTGCAACTACTTATGTAATTGAAGGCGGTATTTCAGCAGAAGAAATGGAAGCAATTAAAAATCACTGCATTAACCCAGTTGATTCGAGAGAAGCTGATGCAAAGAAACCGGAAACTCTGGTTACAAACTTTGAAGAACCGGCAGATGTTAAAATCTTTACCGGATTTTCTGATATGAATGAAGATGAATTAAAAACACTTTATGAATCTTTAAATCTGGCTATGACCTTCAAAGACTTTGAACATATTCAGAATTACTTTAAAAACGAAGAAAAACGTGACCCATCCATGACGGAAATCCGTGTACTGGATACTTACTGGTCTGATCATTGTCGTCATACTACATTCTCTACAGAATTAAAAAATGTAGAGTTTGGAGAGGGCGATTATAAAGCACCTATCGTAAAGACTTATGAAAAATATCTTGCTGACCGTCAGGTGATTTATAAAGATCGAGACGATAAATTCGTCTGCTTGATGGATCTTGCACTGATGGCAATGAAGAAATTAAAAGCAGAAGGCAAACTTCAGGATCAGGAAGAATCCGATGAAATCAATGCCTGCAGTATTGTTGTTCCGGTTGATGTAGACGGAAAAGAAGAAGAATGGTTAATTAACTTTAAAAACGAGACCCATAACCATCCGACAGAAATCGAACCATTTGGTGGTGCAGCAACCTGCCTTGGTGGTGCAATCCGTGACCCGCTTTCCGGTCGTACTTATGTTTATCAGGCAATGCGTGTGACAGGTGCAGCAGACCCGACTGTATCAGTAAAAGAGACCATGAAAGGAAAACTTCCTCAGAAAAAACTGGTAAGAAGTGCTGCTCATGGTTATTCTTCTTACGGTAACCAGATTGGTCTTGCAACCGGTTATGTTAAAGAAATTTATCATCCAAACTATGTGGCAAAACGTATGGAAATCGGAGCCGTACTTGGTGCAGCACCAAGACGTGCCGTTATCCGTGAAAATTCTGATCCGGATGATATTATTGTATTATTAGGTGGACGCACCGGACGTGACGGATGCGGTGGTGCAACCGGTTCTTCTAAGGTACATACCGAAGAATCGATTGAAACCTGTGGAGCAGAAGTACAGAAAGGAAATGCTCCGACAGAAAGAAAGATTCAGAGACTCTTTAGAAGAGAAGAAGTCAGCCATATTATTAAAAAATGCAATGACTTTGGTGCAGGCGGTGTTTCCGTTGCAATCGGAGAACTTGCCGATGGTTTAAAAATTGATTTGGATAAAGTACCGAAAAAATACGCAGGTCTGGATGGAACAGAAATTGCAATTTCTGAATCTCAGGAACGTATGGCAGTTGTAGTTGACCCGAAAGATGTAGAACAGTTCTTAAGCTATGCAAAAGAAGAAAATTTAGAGGCAATTCCGGTTGCAGTTGTAACAAAAAGCCCACGTCTGGTAATGAGCTGGAGAGGAAAAACAATTGTAGATTTATCAAGAGCGTTCCTGGATACCAACGGTGCACATCAGGAAACAGATGTTTTCGTTGATGTACCGACTAAAGAAGGAAATGTATTAGACCGTGCAGAAGTAGACGATATAAGAGCACGCTGGATTGATACTTTAGGTGATTTAAATACCTGTTCTCAAAAAGGACTGGTTGAAATGTTTGACGGCTCTATCGGTGCAGGCAGCGTATTTATGCCTTATGGTGGAAAATATCAGCTGACTGAAACACAGGCAATGGTTGCAAAAGTGCCGGTTATGAATGGAAAAACGGAAACTGTGACAATGATGAGTTATGGATTTGACCCATATCTGTCAAGCTGGAGCCCATATCACGGTGCAGTTTACGCAGTAACAGAATCTGTTGCAAGAATTGTTGCAGCAGGCGGTGATTATAGCAAGATTCGTTTCACCTTCCAGGAATATTTCAGAAGAATGACAGAAGATAAACATCGTTGGAGTCAGCCGTTTGCAGCTTTACTTGGTGCTTATGCTGCACAGCTTGGATTTGGACTTCCATCTATCGGTGGAAAGGATTCCATGTCCGGAACATTTAATGAGATTGATGTACCTCCGACACTTGTTTCCTTTTGCTGTCGATGTGGCAAAAGAAAAAAGATGTTATCACACCAGAACTGAAAAAAGCCGGAAATAAATTAGTATGGCTTCGTATGCCAAAAGCAGAGTATGATTTACCGGATTTTGAAGCCTTAAAAGTACAGTATGCGAAACTGCATGAAGACATTCAGGCAGGCAGAGTTGTTTCTGCTTATGCGTTAGACCGTCATGGTATTGCAGCAGCAGTCAGCAAAATGGCATTTGGTAATCAGATGGGTGTAAGAATTGAATCAAATGTAGATGAAAGAGATTTATTTACCGCAGGTTTTGGCGATATTATTTGTGAAGTAAAAGATGGAAAAGTTGGCGAACTGGCAATTACTTATACTGTAATCGGTGAAGTAACAGATAAAGCAGAAATTGAATATAAAAACATGAAGATTTCCATGGCAGAAGCACTGGAAACCTGGAAAGCTCCACTGGAAAAAGTATTTAAGACCCGTTCCGGTTCTGAGACAGATGATATTACAAAGAAAGAAGACAGAGGCTTATATGAAGCAGACAGTATCCATATCTGCTCTCATAAGATTGCACAGCCAACCGTATTTATTCCAGTGTTCCCAGGAACAAACTGTGAATATGACAGTGCAAAAGCGTTTGAACGTGCAGGTGCAAAAGTGATTACAAAAGTATTTAAAAACTTAGATGCAGCAGATATTCATGATTCTGTTGATATCTTTGAAAAAGCAATCGACCAGGCTCAGATTATTATGTTCCCAGGCGGATTCTCCGCAGGTGATGAACCAGATGGTTCTGCAAAATTCTTTGCAACTGCATTCCAGAATGCAAAAATCAAAGATGCTGTAACCAGACTTGTAAATGAGCGTGACGGACTTGCACTTGGTATCTGTAATGGATTCCAGGCTCTGATTAAACTGGGACTTGTACCAAACGGTGCAATTACAGGACAGAACACAGATTCCCCGACACTGACCTTTAATACCATTGGACGCCATATCTCCAAGATGGTTTATACAAAAGTTGTTTCCAACAAATCTCCATGGCTGCAAAAAGCAGAACTCGGAAAAGTATACACTAATCCGGCTTCCCATGGAGAAGGACGTTTTGTTGCAAATGAAGAATGGTTAAAGAAACTGTTTGAAAACGGACAGGTAGCAACTCAGTATTGTGATTTAGCAGGTAATATCACAATGGATGAAGAATGGAATGTAAATGGTTCTTATGCATCCATCGAAGGTATTACAAGTCCGGATGGACGTATCTTAGGTAAGATGGCTCATTCTGAAAGACGTGGAGATGGCGTTGCAGTCAATATCTATGGAGAACAGGATATCCAGATTTTTGAATCCGGTGTAGAATATTTCAAATAAGATAAAGTTTGGAATACAAAATTCCGCTTTATATAAAACAAAAATCATTCCTTAAATTTAAATTAAGAAAAGATCGTTGCAGAGCCGGTCGGCTCTACAGCGGTCTTTTTTGTCGGTTAGAAATTGTACTTTGAAAATAAAATATAAAGAAAATCAGGATAAAAAATTAGAAAATATCGCAACTATTAGAAAATAAAAAAAATTCAAAAAAAGTGTTGACATTTCTGAAAACATTGCTGAATGGATGCATCAGGAGTAATCGAATGATACAGTTCCATGAATTCTTTAAAAGAAAATGGATATATCACAAATTCTACATAACGACCACCTAAATACGTTGCAAGTTCACTAG
>ENA-OQHY01001066-OQHY01001066.1-human-gut-metagenome-genome-assembly--contig:-NODE-1066-length-12880-cov-2.872971_pt1 | contig 12880 bp, 18 predicted proteins | sample MGYA00242570_ERZ504733 | MGnify/ENA primary metagenome ERZ504733 (study PRJEB26092, sample SAMD00036219) | human gut metagenome | host: Homo sapiens | study: EMG produced TPA metagenomics assembly of...
ATTAATTTAGCAGCACATCAATTGATGGGCAGTAGACGGGGCAATTAAATTTATCAATGATTATTCCTGGTTTTTCCGTCAAAAGGAAGAAATGTCTATTCCTAATACGGAATATGTATTAAAAAATATAAGTGAAATTTTAATATATAGAAAGATGAGGCAAAGAGGAGAAAAATGACTTGAGTCCTTGTATATAATAAGTTACTCAAACTTCGCACTTAAATAAGTGCCTGTGCACCTTGAAAATTCAATAATAACTGGCAATAAAATAGCATTAAACCATCTGGTTTGGTATAATTGAGTTGTCGAAAAACAATTAAAACCGGAGGCTCATGCTATGAATAAAAGTATAACACAAGACAACCAGAATGATAAGCAGATTTCAACTTCTATTAGAAGATTTTTTACAAGATTTCATGTTTCATCTGCATTAAAAGCTGCTAATGCCTACAAAAAGAAGGGCGTTCCTGTAATGGAAATCTTCCTGTACATGTTTCTGCTGATTTTTTCAAACAGAAGCATGTATATGAATTTCATTTCAGGTCGAAACACACCTGCTTTTGCCAAAGACACCGTATATCGTTTCATGAAGATGATTCAGATCAACTGGATTCGTTTTACAACGATTCTTGCTGGACGAATATTAAAGAAGCCATCAGGCTCTTGATTCAGAAGAACGTGTAATGTCTAAATCATTGATGATTCCATGTATGAACGTAACCGTTCCAAAAAGTAGAGCTTCTCACAAAGGTATATGATCATGCCAAACACGCTTATAAGTTTGGATTTCGTATGCTGTTTTCAATATAAGGCAGAGGCGGAACAGTTCTACAGAAGACTGTCCAAAAGGATGGAGAATTTCGGGTTAGAACTGGAAATGAGCAAAAGCAGACTAATTGAGTTCGGCAGATATGCCGAAGAAAACAGGAAATGCAGAGGGGAAGGGAAACCAGAAACCTTTACGTTTCTGGGATTGACTCATTACTGCTCCCATAGTAAGTCAGGAAATTTCAGGGTTAAAAGGAAAACAAGTAAGAAGAAGTTTGCAAAGAAATGTAAGGAAGTTCATAGACTGATCAGTTCCATTAGGCATTGGACGCTTCGTCTGATAATAACTAAGTTGAATCAGATACTTGTTGGATACTATCATTATTACGGTATAACTGACAATTTCAGAGCCATAGACAGCTTCTATTATAAGGTACGGTGTAGCCTGTTTTACTGGCTCAATCGGCGTAGCCAGAAAATCAGCTACACATGGAAAGCGTTTAATGATATGTTAAAGGTTTATCCACTAACAAAACCGAGGATATATGTCAGTATATATGGGACATAAGTGAACAATTCGCTTTGTGGGGAGCCGAATGCGGGAAAATCGCACGTTCGGATCTATGTAGGGGGTACGTCTCGTAAGGGGTGTATCTACTCACCAGGTGCATAGATGCTATCTATGTGCGAAGTTTGAGTAAGGAACAATAGTGTTAGTTCATGGCGCTTATCATGGCCCATGGTGCTGGGAGGATAATTTTAAGCCGTTCTTTGTAAAACGAGGATATAGTGTTATAGTGGTCAATTTTAGTAATCCAAATCCAAAAGTGAAAATAAATGACTATATGGAACATCTCAATGAAGTGGTGGGAGAAATTAGTGGAAAAGTTTATATTATTTCACATTCGTTAGGAACTGCAATAGTGGAAAAATATATTACTAAGTTTTCGCCTAAATTAGAAGCCGTTGTCTTTTTGACTCCTAGTCCAGTAATAAAAAGACTTCAAAAAGCCTTCCTTGTTAATTTTTATAATATAATGAGGAGTAAAAGTTGTTTCTACTTTTCTAATCGCCTAGATGAAAGTGTGGAAAGCGTTTATCTGGATAAGTTTACTGATGAGTCAAGGCAAATTGAACTTTTAATGATTCGCAAGAAAGTACCTGTAGGTTATGAGTGGAATTATAAGACATTAGTTATGGGGGCATTAAATGATAATTGTATGCCCACATCAGTGCTTCTGGATACTGTAAATTTCAAGGAAATTGGATTATTTATCAGGAGCATTGCCATAATATGATGTTAGATCCTGCGTGGGAAATCGTGGCGGAGGATATTTCTGGGGTTTATTTTAGTATAGTTTTCTTTCGGGCAAATATTAAAATGATTAATCGACTTATTCGGATGTAAAAAGAAATAATTCTTTATAAATGATTTTTATAAAGTAAGAAATTTTGAGATATCACAATTTAATAAAGTGCTTTACTGAAAATAAGGAAAAATTGGGTAGAAGTAAAAAGATTATTTTCATTTTCAAAATTGATTTTTCGGTAGAATTTAGTCATGATAGTTAAAAAGCATGAACAAGAAAAAAATTAGTTGCATTTTTTATATTCTTGAACCTCACCGAAAATCATTGATTCTGTAGTGTAAGAGTAATTTCTACTGCTGTTTTTGAGAATAACCAGAAATATCAAGTGAAATTTGAGGGCAAAACTAAAATCAACTTAACTTCCGCAGCAATGAAAATTGATTTTTACTTTAAGCTAAGTAAATTAAATTAAAATGTCAATCCCCCTTGACAAAGGAGATTTTCCTACTATACTTAAAACAGTGTTTTGAATACGATGTTTTGAAAACGCCGTTTAATAAGAAAGGTGGATGAGCGATGGCAAGTAGGATTGAAGGATTTGACGAGAAAATTCTTTCCTGCGCGAAAGAAGAATTTTTAGAAAAAGGCTATACGGATGCTTCGATACGGACGATTGCTCAAAATGCCGGTGTCAGCACCAGTACAATATATACGCGGTATTCAGATAAAGAGGGATTGTTCCGCTTTCTTGTGGAACCGGCGGCTAAAGGTCTGAAAGAGTTATTGCGGCAATCATTCAGTGATTTTTCTTCTTTGACGGGGCATGAGCAGAACGAAAAATTTATGGAATACTCAGATCGTGGTTTTGAAGCCGTGATTGCATATATCTATGAGTATTTTTCTGAATTTAAGCTGCTGATTACCGGAGCGCCGGGAAACTACTATCAGGAATTTTTAGAAGGGCTGGTACAACTGGATACGGACTGTACAAAGAAATTCTTGATTCAAGTGGGAAGTAAAGCCCTGGCGGAAGGACGAGTTACAGATGGATTCTTACACGTTGTTTCCAGTGCTTTTTATTCTGGTATATTTGAAGTAGTCATTCACGATATGCCGATGAAGGAAGCAAAAAATTATATCAATGAGCTGCGCACTTTTTATGGGAATGGCTGGAAAGAATATTACCGAAAATAGGAAAGAAGGTGCAAAGGAAATGCAAAAAACAGAAGAATTTTGTGTGGACGAAAGCGGATGGATACACTGTCCTTTTTGTAAATGCAGAACGCGGACAAAGATACGCGCAGACACTTCGTTGAAGAACTTTCCCATATTTTGTCCGAAATGCAAACAGGAATGTTTGATAGATGTTGACAATATGAAAATACGATTATCAGTAGTGCCAGACGCAAAGACGCAGAGCCGATAATTTGTTTGTGTAAATCACATGACAGATTATCGGCTTATTCTTTTGAATAAGAGTTAGCAAAGTCTAACTAAAGGAGGGATTTATATGGATCAGTCGCAAGGCGGAAATCCATTTGGCAGACTTATTGAGTTTGCCAGCCGCATAAGACTGGCTACATCGTTTCTGTTGTTCTTGCTGTGTTGGGAGTTGCCTTTGGTATCGTCCCCTATTTTGCAACAGCCAGAATGACGATTGAGTTACTCTCCGGGAATCGGGATTTATCATTTTACATGGTGTGGTGTCTGATTTCCGGCGGCTGCTTTGTCCTAAAAGCAATATTGATGGGGATTTCCACGAGGGCATCCCATGAAGCGACCTTTGAAGTGCTGTCCGAGGCAAGGCGAAAAATTGCTTCAAAACTTACCAGAGTGCCTATGGGCTATATTCTCAATACTCCGTCCGGGCAACTAAAAAATGGCATGGTGGAACGAATTGAACAGCTAGAGGTTCCCCTTGCTCATGTAATCCCGGAAATGACTTCAAATCTTCTCGTACCAATCGCAATCATCGTTTATTTGTTCGTTCTGGACTGGCGAATGGCGTTAGTATCGCTGATTACCATTCCTGTTGGAATGATGTGCTACATGGGAATGATGAAGGAATATCCCAAGAAGTATGGGGAAGTTGTAAAAGCTGGAAATCACATGAGCGCAACAACGGTAGAATACATCGGCGGCATTGAAGTCATTAAGGCGTTTAATCAGGCAGATAATTCCTATCAGAAATTTACAGATGCCGTCCATGCAAACGCAGACCTGATTTTAGACTGGATGAAAGATACACAAAAATATTCGGCGATTATGATGAGTGTATGGCCCGCGGCGTTGATTAGCGTACTTCCCGTCGGGTGTCTGTTTTACATGAGTGGTTCCCTGTCAGCCGCAACCTTTATTACGGTAACTGTCCTGTCGTTGGGAATTGCAGGCCCGCTTGTAGCCGCAATGTTCTTTACTGATGATATTGCAAAAATAGGCACTGTAATGGGTGAGATTGACGGTATATTAAACCAGCCGGAGCTTGTCCGGCCGGAGAGGAAATGTGATTTACAGAACCTTGATATTGCTCTGGAAAATGTCCATTTTGCATACGAGGAAAAAGAGGTCTTGAAAGGAATTGATCTGACAATTCCGCAGGGAAAAATTACAGCTTTTGTAGGGCCATCCGGCAGCGGAAAATCAACGATTGCAAAATTGATTGCGTCCTTTTGGGATGTGACCGGTGGGCTGATTACGATTGGCGATAAGAGCGTAAAAGAAATTTCTAACGACCAACTGAATGATTTGATTTCCTATGTATCGCAGGACAATTATCTATTTAACGATACGGTGCGCAACAATATCCGTATGGGCAAGCCAGAGGCAAGCGATTCCGAAGTGGAACAGATTGCAAAGGCTTCCGGCTGTCATGAGTTTATTATGAATCTTGAGCATGGATATGAAACCGTGGTTGGCGGTGCCGGAGGGCACTTGTCTGGTGGAGAACGCCAGAGGATTGCGATTGCCAGAGCCATGCTGAAAAACGCCCCGATTGTGATTCTTGATGAAGCAACTTCCTATACTGACCCAGAAAATGAAGCGGTAATACAGGAGGCCATCAGCCGATTGACAAAGGGAAAAACATTGATTGTAATTGCTCACCGCCTGTCCACAATAACGGATGCCGACCAGATCGTTGTTGTAAAGGATGGGACAATCCAAGCGAAGGGAACGCATGAGGAATTACTAAAAGAGTGCAGTCTTTATCATACGATGTGGACAGCCCATATGGGTGCAAAGGAGGTGAAAACAGTATGATACATTCTTTTAGAAAATTTTTTGAATTTGCGGGCCGCCAGAGCCGAAACTGGTATTTAGGACTCTTTTATGAAATCATACGGTGCATTTTAGAGGCTCTGCAATTTGCTGCCCTTCTGGTAGTGCTGGACGGATTAGTCCATGATAACATCACCGCACAGACTGCGCTTTTAGCCTTCGGTATTATGCTGGTCAGTGTGATCGGCACCGCTATTTTCTGGTATCTGGCGCATGGAAAAGAAGGCGAAGGCAGCTACCGAATGTGTGAGGATAAGAGGATTCAAATTGGCAACCGTATGAAATATATGCCGATGGGTTATTTCAATAGCCATAGTCTGGGCAACCTCACATCCGTTTCAACAGCGACTATGAGCGACCTTGAAAGCATGTCCTTTGCTGTTATCGTACGGACTTTGGTTGGCGTAATCCACGCAAGTATCTTTTCTGTTGCCATGAGCTATTTTAGCTGGAAGATCAGTTTGATTTTTTTAACTGGCGTAATTTTGTTCATGGTAATTAACACAATGCTCCTGCGCTGCTCCAAAAGATTATCTCCCATACGGTTAGATGCACAAACAGAATTTATGGACGCTGTACTGGAATACATACAGGGAATGAGCGTTGTGCGAGCGTTCCACATGGCAAAGCAGTCAAATACTGCGCTGGAAAAGTCCATTGATGAAACACAAAGGAAAAACCAGCTTATTGAAAGACAGAGGATTCCCTATATAGCTGCCGAGCAGGTTGCCTTCGGATTGCCAGTGCCGCTGCTGCTTTCTGCTCTATCGCTCTTTTCATAAACGGCACGCTGGAATTGACATATTGTCTGATAATCTTAGTATCGGCGTTCATGGTATATAGCCAGTTGGAAAGCGCGGGAGAAATGTTCTTTATGCTTTCCATGATCGATGCTTCTATTGACCGTGTGGAAGAAATCAACCAGAGTCCTCAGATTGACATTGACGGCAAAGAACAGACCCCAGACCGGCTGGACATTGAAATGCAGGATGTGAGTTTTTCCTATGGGGATAAAAAAGTAATCGACCATGTATCGCTCACAATTCCACAAGGAACCACAACGGCGATTGTCGGTCCGTCGGTTCTGGAAAAACAACACTGGTAAATTTAATCGCACGCTTTTGGGACGTTGACAGCGGCAGCGTCCGTATCGGCGGCATTGATGTCAAAGATTATAAGCTGGACAGCCTGATGAAAAATATCAGCATGGTATTCCAGAATGTGTATCTGTTCCCTGACACGATTGAGAACAATATCAAATTCGGCTGCCCTAACGCCACCCATGAAGATGTCGTAAAGGCAGCAAAGGCGGCAAGGTGCCATGACTTCATCTCAGCATTACCGGAGGGTTACCAGACGGTAATCGGAGAAAGCGGTGCAACCATTTCCGGCGGTGAAAAGCAGAGGATTTCTATTGCAAGAGCGATTATGAAAGATGCGCCCATCATTATTCTTGACGAGGCCACAGCAAATGTTGATCCCGAAAATGAAGCCGAGCTTCAGAGAGCGATTGAGGCGCTGACACAGGGAAAAACAATTATTATGATTGCTCATCGGTTGAAAACTGTAAAAAATGCAGATCAAATCATCGTTATCGACCGTGGTAAAATCTCTCAGCAAGGTACGCATGACGAGCTTATCAAACAAGCAGGTATTTATGCGGATTTTGTTGGTATGAGAGAAAAAGCTATCGGTTGGAAAATCAAGGCAGACAGCCTTGCATAAAAGAAAGGAGTTCCTACAATGGACAAGAAAAAATTGAACGCAAAAGACTTTATCAACATCGGTATTTTTACCGTCATCTACTTTGTGATGTTCTTTATCACAGGTATGCTGGGTTACATCCCTATCTTTGCAGTTATCATTCCACTTGTACTGGGAATATTGGGCGGCATCCCGTTCATGCTGTTCCTGACAAAGACCGGAAAATTTGGTGCAGCAACTATTATGGGTACGCTGGTCAGCGTCCTCTGCTTTCTGATGGGACAAAGCTGGATTTCTATTCCGTTTGGAATCGTATTCGGTTTTCTTGCTGATTTAATCTTCAAGGCTGGCGAATATAAAGCTGGAAACATACTGTGCTGGGATATTGCGTGTTTACCGAATGGGTAGTCGGCTCCATGCTGCCTATGTGGATTATGAGAGATACTTTCTTTGAGGCGTACAGAAGCAAAGGAGGTACGGATGAATACATCAACGCCGTTATGGGCCTTACCGCTAACTGGATGCTGCCGGTAGTCATTGTTTTAGGCCTTGTTGGCGGAGTGATCGGCGCGTATTTGGGCAAGGCAATTTTGAAGAAGCATTTTGTAAAGGCGGGCATTGTTTAATGAAACCAGAATTATTACTGTCAGTTGATTCGGAGCGACGTTTCTGGCTTGATCCAAGAACAAAGCTATATATGCTGGTAATATTCAGTATTGTAATGATTGACGGAAAAACGGACGGTATTAGTTTCTGGTTAAAGCCGATTCTGGCATTTGGTACCCTTTTCTCCTGCTTTCGGGCAGTAGGAAAAAGGTTGCCATCATCTATTTGATTGTTTTTGTTGTTTCATGGATGGTGAACATATTTCTTGTTCCGTATATGGGACTAATAGGAACAATTATAATATCGCTGCTGGCTCAATTTGGAACACGATGGTTTCCAAGCGCATGATGGGCTATTATCTTCTCTCGACTACAAAGGTTAGTGAGTTTGTCCTTGCCATGCAGCGTATGCATATACCAGAAGCATTCATTATCCCGTTTTCTGTTATGTTCCGGTTCTTCCCTACAATTTCCGAAGAAGCGGGATCTATTGGAAACGCTATGCGTATGAGAGGAATCACGGGGAAAAATTTTTTCAAGAATCCACAAGCAGTATTAGAATATCGAATTGTCCCTCTTATGATGTCTGTAGTAACAATAGGGAATGACCTGTCTGCGGCAGCTTTGACAAGAGGATTAGGAAACGGAAAAAAGCGTACAAGCATTTGTAAGATCGGTTTCCATTGGAAAGATTTTGCGCTTATGATTATTGTTACTGCTGCCCTGTTGGTGTTCCTGCTTTTTTAGGAGGGCTGAAATGATAGAGTTTAAGGATGTAGCCTTTCAATATGAGCAAGGCAGTTCAAAAGGAAAAATCGAAAATATAAATTTGACTATCCATGACGGAGAGGTTGTTTTGATCTGCGGAGAATCCGGCTGCGGAAAGACTACACTCACACGTTTAATAAATGGGCTTATCCCGCATTATTACGAAGGAACGCTTACCGGGCAGACGATTGTGGAAGGGATAGATGTAAAAAATGTATCCCTTTATGCTTTGTCTGGTGTGGTTGGTTCTGTTTTTCAAAATCCAAGGACACAATTTTTTACAGTGGATACTACCAGTGAAATTGCATTTGGATGTGAGAATTTGGCAATCGACGCAGACGAAATCAATTCGCGGATAGAAAAAACGGTAGGCGCGTTAAAAATCGAAGATTTACTGAATAGGAGCTTATTTGCACTGTCCGGTGGCGAAAAACAGAAAGTTGCCTGTGCGTCCGTTTCCGCAATGGAACCGGATATATTCGTACTGGACGAGCCATCTTCCAATTTGGATATTAAATCAATCAGAGAATTAAAAGATGTATTGCGGAAATGGAAAGCACAGGGGAAAACGATTGTGATTGCGGAACATCGCCTGTATTACCTGATGGATATTGCAGATCGCATTCTATATATGCAGGGCGGGCAAATAAAAGAAAACCTTTCCATCTCCGACTTCAAAAAGAAATCTACAGGCGAATTGCACGCGCTGGGTCTTAGAACTTTACAGTCTGAAGATTTTAGTAAAATGCAGAGCACAGTGTGTGCGACAAAGCAGCTATATATCAGGGACTTTGAAGTTTCTTATAAAAATGCTTCCGGAGGTAAGAAGAAAAAGCGGAAGGTGCTGGATATATCAGATTTGATGATTCCGCAAGGTTCGGTGGTTGGAGTAGTCGGCAACAATGGAGCCGGGAAAACGACTTTTGCTAACAATTTATGCGGATTGCTCAAAACCGCAAAAGGCTGTATGAGCATGAATGGAAAAACTTATATGGCAAATCAGAGAATTAAGACCTGCTATATGGTTATGCAGGACGTAAACCACCAACTTTTTACGGAAAGTGTAATGGATGAAATCTTGCTTAGTCTGGATAATTCAGATGAAGAAAAAGCGGCGCATGAGGCAGAAAGTATTATGGAAAGTCTGCACATTTCAGAATTTAGAGACGCCCATCCTATGTCGTTGTCCGGCGGACAGAAACAGAGGGTAGCGATTGCCAGCGCGATTGCGTCTGATAAACAGGTTATTGTTTTTGACGAGCCTACAAGCGGATTGGATTATCGGCACATGAAAAAAGTGGCAGAGAATTTGCGGGAATTGAGTTCGTTGGGGAAACTACTTTGATTGTTACTCATGACCCGGAGCTGATTGCGGAGTGCTGCAATTACTTTGATTTGCCGTGTTCCGGCTCGGCCGTCATCATGACAGCGTGGCATATCCACCTGAACGGCGGCTGCGTCATCACGCGACTTTGTGACAAGTCTTCACGCTTCATGACATCCGCGCAAATCAGCCCCTCGAAACCGAGAATGGCGGTCGGGATTGCTCCGACACCAAGGGAGCTGCTGCCGCTATTGTGTGAAAGGCGATTTGTACCGGGTTGAAGGAGAGGAACACATGGCGCAATTGCAGCCGTACTGCGCGATTGAGGCAATGATGATGGATTGCCCGTCGTGTTCGTGCATGGCATGGGTGTGGACCATCGTTCGCTGATGATGCTCGACAAGGCGTTTGACGGCAATGATTCAATTCGCCGTATATATCTGGATCTGCCCGGTTTCGGCCGTACGCCGGCATTGCCCGAGCATGCCTGCGGGCTGCCGGAAATGGCGGATTGGCTGCAAACGGCCATTGACGGTCTTGTCGGTAAAGCGGCTCCATTCGCCATGGTCGGCAACTCGATGGGCGGTGCGCTTGTCCGCGAAGTATTGGCGCGCGAACCTCGCCGAGTGCCGGTATGGCATTGATCGCGCCGGTCGTGGACCCGCAGCATGCCGGCCGGCATGTGGCCCGAACATGTGGTTGCACAGCCCAATCCCAAGCTGACGCACTCCTTGCCGCAGGAACAGGTGTTCGATTTCATTACCATGGGCGTCAACCAGTCATTCGACGCGTGGCGACGCTACCAACGGTTCATCCTGCCCGGCGTGGCGTTGTGCGACCGTGCGGCATGCGAACGACTGGATCAGCGCTATTGGCTGGCCGATAATCCCGAGGAAATGCTCGGCACATATGCGGGTCCGGTGCTCATCGTCACCGGCAAGCAAGACCAGATCGTCGGATACGAAGATCAGCAAGCCCTGTTGCCGCACTATCCCAACGCCACCTTCGTGACGCTGGACAATGCCGGTCACAACGCGCACATCGACCAACCCGAAGCCGTCATCACGCTCGTGCGCGAATGGGTGGCTCATATGGCGTTCGCTCCGTTGAGCTGACGGTCTGCTGACAGTCTGCCGAAGCCTATATGTATACGAGCGACCAATGCCGGTTGACGCAATACGCCTTGCAAGGTATATCGTTTTTCGATATAGTCATATCGATGTTCGCGGTGTCGCCAAAAAAACGTCGGCACCTGAAAGGACCGGGCTATGAAAAACTACATGAACCGATGGGTGTTGCTCGCGTTGAAAGCCATCGTGATTCTGGTCTGGCTGGCCTGCCTATGGGGCCAACTATTCGCCGTACCGGGATTGAGCGGCGCGCTGGCCGGCCTCTACCCGAGCCAGACGTCGATGCACTGGCCATATCTCATTATGGGCGTGCTGTTCCTGTTCTGCATCGAAGCGGCGTTCGTGGCCGTATGGAAACTGTTCTCCTTGTCCGGCTCGGGCGCGAACTCGAGCAGGTGATTTGAGATGACGATTCGCATCAATCTCGACGTCATGATGGCCAAACGCAAGATTGGCGTCGCGAGCTCGCCGAACAAATTGGCATCACTCCCGCCAACGTGTCCATTCTGAAGAACGGACGTGCCAAAGCCGTCCGCTTCACCACGTTGGACGCCATCTGCAAGGCACTCGACTGCCAACCCGGAGACATCCTCGAATGGAAGATGACGATTGATCGACACGCCACCGGCTCGAACTCATGGTTCAACTTGTAGTCTCTCCCAAAATCAATGATGCCCTATCATCCTGCAAGACGATAGGGCATCATCATGTGATTATGCGCAGCTGATATGTTGCGTTGTTATCACTCGGCGTCCGCGGCCGGTGCCTCCTTGGGCGCAGAGAGGAAGTGCTCCTCGCTGGGCAGCACGGTGTTCAGGATCACGGCCACCACGAACGCCACGGCGATGCAGTTCGAGGCGAAGATTTGTTGGAACAGTGCCGGGAACTGCGTGAAGATGTCGCTCACCTGGGTGAAGCCGATGCCGATGGTCAGCGAAAGCGCCGCAATCGTGATGTTGCGCTGCGTGAAGCCCGCCTCGGCAATCATCTGGAAGCCCGAAAGAATGATGTTGCCGAACATCATGATCGTGCAGCCGCCGAGCACCGCCTGCGGCAGCGAGTTGAACACCTCGGCGATGGCCGGCACGAAGCTCGCCAGCACCAGAATCAGTCCGCCGGAGAGAATCACCTTGCGGTTGACGACCTTGGTCATGGCCACCAATCCGATGTTCTGTGCGAACGAGGTCAGCGGCAGACAGCCGAACAGGCCGGATACGGTGGAGATCAGGCCGTCGCCGGCGATGGCGCCCGCGGTCTCGCGTTCGGTGGGCGTACGGTTCAGGCCCACCTTGGTCAGCGCGGCGGTGTCACCCAGCACCTCGACCGAGGAGACGACGTAGAGCAGGCCGATGGAGATGATCGAGCCCCAGTCGAACTCAGGCTTGAACGGCATGAACTGCGGCACGGACACGATGGCGAGGTTCTGGAAACCGGAGAAATCGACCTTGCCCATGCAGATAGCCGCCACATAGCCGACCACCAGACCGAACAGCACGGACAGCTGCTTGGCCGTGCCCTTCATCAACAGCTGGAACGCCAGGCAGGCAACCAAAGATATAAGCCCGAGCGTCAGGTTCTGCCAGGAACCGAAGTCCTTGGCTCCGCTGCCGCCGCCGAAGCTCGTGCACCCACGTTGAGCAGCGAGAAGCCGATCGACGTGACCACGATGGCGGAGACGATGGGCGGCACGAACCGACGCCAATACTTGGCCGTCAAACCCAGCACAAGTTCCAGCAGACCGCCGACCATTACCGCGCCGACCACCGCGCCATAGCCCTTGTCCGCGCAGATCGCCACGGCGGCCGCCACGTAGGTGAAGGAGATGCCGGTGACCATCGGAAGTCGCGAGCCGATGAGCCACGCGCCGTACAGTTGCAGGCAAGTGCCCAGGCCCGCAACCAGCAGGCCGGACTGGGACTGATGGTGGCCGATTGGGCCGGGGTCATCTTCGCGGCCGAGGCCGGCGAGTGGAACGAATGAACGCTGGCCGGGGCG
>ENA-OQHY01001069-OQHY01001069.1-human-gut-metagenome-genome-assembly--contig:-NODE-1069-length-12859-cov-6.576814_pt1 | contig 12859 bp, 16 predicted proteins | sample MGYA00242570_ERZ504733 | MGnify/ENA primary metagenome ERZ504733 (study PRJEB26092, sample SAMD00036219) | human gut metagenome | host: Homo sapiens | study: EMG produced TPA metagenomics assembly of...
AGCAGAAAATATCACCTATCACGAAAGTACTGAAAGCTATGCAGAACCGTTGAAAAAAGTAACTATGGAGAATGCAAATGAATTTCTTGACATGAAAAGAAATGGATCCAAAGTAGTGGCAAACGCAGCAAGTATGTGTATCTTAAGTCCAATATTATTGATTGTTCTTGTGACAATGGCAGAAGATAGCGTATTTCATGTTTCGGAATCTCTGGCAACAGTATTTGGATGTGTTTTTTTGCTTGGAATGGTTGCGGCAGCCGTCTTTTTGTTTATTACATATGGAATGCGTGAATCACATATGGAACATTTTGAAAAAGAATGCTTTGAAACAGAGTATGGTGTATCTGGAATGGTACGAGAAAAAAAAGATTCCTATGAACCAATTTTTATCAGAGGAACAGCTGTTGGGGTAGTGCTTTGTATACTGGCAGTGATTCCGACAATTATTGCCGGATCTATGGAAGCGTCCGACTATTACTGTGGTCTTTCCGTCGGATTACTGCTATTCATACTTGCAATAGGAGTGAATCTGTTGGTTCGTGTTGGATGGTAAAAAGCAGTTACGATACCCTTCTTCAGGAAGGCGAATATACAAAAGAAGAAAAACTGTTTAAGAAAAAGACTAACACGTTTTCTGGTGTATATTGGTGCTTGACTACAGCGATTTACCTTGCATGGAGCTTCTGGACGATGAGCTGGGATATTACATGGATTGTATGGCCGGTTGCTGGTGTTTTGTTTGCAGCATTGCTTGGTGTGGTGAAAATGGTGTTAAAGAATGGCAGTGAAACTCAGCACTATATTTAAGATGGAGTTAAGTTTATTTTCCGCATATTATACTCATCCAGGAATTCAAGTTTGTAGAATTCAAAGTACTTCCTATATTAGAAAAAATAGTGTATACTTTACAAGTACATATGTTCGAAAAAAAGGGGAGCGAAAAATATGAGCAAAAAGAAATTTAAAACAATATTATGTGGATGCATAACGACTCTTTGTCTGCTTCTGACATCCTGTGGACCACTGCAGATATCACAAGGATCAGGCAATCAGACTCTGGTCACAGAAATCAAACGACAGCAGAGACAACATTTGCATCAACCGGGCAGATAGAATCTGTAGATACGCTGGAAGAAGTACCGGAGTATACAGGACAGCCATATGTGGAGATCAATGATAATGAGCCTTCATTTACTGAAGAAGAACTGACAACAGATTCTTATGAGGAATACAGTCCATTAGATGAACTGGGAAGATGTCAGACAGCGGAGGCTTGTGTGGGTGAAGATTTGATGCCGACACAGAAAAGAGAAAGCATCAGCAGTGTGAAGCCAACAGGCTGGGTGAATAAGGAATATGATGGAATTGACGGTGGGTATCTGTACAATCGCTGTCATCTGATTGGTTTCCAGCTGACAGGTGAGAATGCGAATGAGCGCAATCTGATTACAGGAACACGCTATATGAATGTAGATGGCATGCTCCCATTCGAGGATGAGGTGGCAGATTATGTTAAAGAAACGGATAATCATGTGATGTATCGTGTCACTCCGATCTATAGCGGCGATGATTTGGTAGCTTCCGGAGTCCAGATGGAGCGAAGTCGGTGGAAGATGATGGCGCAGGGGTAACATTTAACGTATACGTATATAATGTACAGCCATATGTTGTGATCAATTATGAGACAGGAGAGAGTTATCAGACGGAAGAACTCACAACGCCGGAAGGTGAGTGGGCTCCTGGAACAGAAGCTGAAGTGACTGAAGAAAATGTATCCAATTCGTCAAAAACATCAAATTTAACAAAAAAAGAAACTTATATATTGAATAAGAATACAAAAAAGTTTCATAAATCAACCTGTTCTGGTGTGAAGGATATCAAAGCAGAGAACAAAGAAAAGTATACAGGAAGTAGGTCAGATCTGATTAAAGAAGGATATGAGCCTTGCGGCAGATGCAAGCCGTAAGAACTATGAGACCTCAGCACTTTTGCCATTGAGATTATTATAGAAAATGTAATATCAACATAGAACAGATAGTTCCACCTGCAATAGATAGAAACATGTTTTTCTTATAAGTCTTGATTTATGTTAATGTCTTTTAGAGTGTGCAATTTTTTATCGAAAAAGTGTTTACAAACCACATAAAAACAGCTATAATACAAATAGAAACCACAAGAAAACAATAAAAAGCAAGAAATAAACCACACAAAACGACAATGTGGCGAATGGGTAAAAACAGGAGGAACAGAATAATATGAAGATCTTAGATGCGAAGTTTGTACAGGACTTTATTAAAATGGCAAATGACGGATTCCTTCAGGGATGGCATGAGAGAAATGGTGGTAATTTAAGTTATCGTTTGAAACCAGAAGAGGTTGAACTGATCAGACCACGTCTGAATGAATCAGGAGAATGGACAGAAATCGGAACAGAGGTTCCGGGGCTTGCAGGAGAATTCTTCCTTGTAACAGGAAGTGGAAAGTATTTCAGAAATATTATCGTTGATCCTGAAGTGTGTCTTGCAATTATTGAGATTGATTCTACAGGAACAAAATACAGAATCCGTTGGGGACTGGTAGAGGGAGGAAGACCGACAAGTGAGCTTCCGACTCATCTGATGAACCATGAAGTGAAGAAAAGAATCACAAATGGAAAACATCGTGTAATCTACCATGCACATACAACAAATACAATCGCGTTGACATTCGTACTTCCTTTGGATGATCAGGTGTTCACAAGAGAACTTTGGGAGTCAGCAACAGAGTGTCCGGTTGTATTCCCGGATGGAGTTGGAGTTGTAGGCTGGATGGTTCCGGGCGGAAGAGCAATCGCAGAAAAGACAGCTGAATTGATGGAGAAATACGATGTTGCTATCTGGGCACATCATGGAATGTTCTGTTCAGGAGAAGACTTCGATCTTACATTCGGTCTTATGCATACAGTAGAGAAGTCAGCAGAAATTCTTGTGAAGATTCTGTCTATGACACCAAGAAAGATTCAGACAATCACTCCGGAAAACTTCCGCGAATTGGCACATGATTTTAAGGTAACACTTCCAGAAGAGTTCCTATATGAGAAAAAGAAATAATTAAATTTCAATATTCGGAAATAAGAAAGTAATGAAATAGATGGGAGAAATTCTTGACAGTGTTTTTTTAACATGTTATGCTATAGTCGATTTTGAGAGACGAAGATGCAGAGTAACAGACAGAGTCTTTTCAAAGCAATTGTTTCGGACCACCCAGCGAGGTTAAGGCCATACGGACAGCCGGGTCCACTGCCGATTATGGTAACTTTGGTTGCCTTATTGATTGAGTTAAAAGCTCTAATTTTATAAGTAGGTTTCTTTGATAGCCTTGATGCGCCAGACGCGCAGACTTGTGAAACGGTCAATAAGAGTAGTAAAAGTATAATTGCTATATAGACTCTGACACGCATGATCCAGAAGTTTTATTTAAAAATCTAAGAGAAGATATTGCCTTTTCTGTTACAGCTGAGAATAAAACAGACGAATACATACCGAACGCAGGTTTGTGCTTAGCGCCCCTATCTGCGTTTTTTTCTGTATTAAGAAAATATTTTAACAAAGGGACCTGGAAAGAGAGGAAATATGAAAGGGAGTCGTTTTAAATTAAACCAGAATCATGCACCGATCCATGAGGCTCTGGAGACTTTCCGACGAATGCGGGTTGTACCTTTTGATGTCCCTGGTCATAAACGGGGAAGAGGAAATCCGGAGCTGACAGAATTTCTCGGACAAAAATGTGTAGGCGTCGATGTCAATAGTATGAAACCACTGGACAATCTCTGCCATCCGGTATCTGTAATACGGGAAGCAGAAGAACTGGCAGCAGATGCCTTTGGAGCAGCACATGCATTTTTAATGGTAGGGGGCACGACAAGTTCTGTACAGACAATGGTTCTGACGGCCTGCAAACGTGGAGATGAGATCATATTGCCACGTAATGTTCACAGGAGTGTGTTGAATGCACTTGTTTTATGTGGTGCGATCCCTGTTTATGTAAATCCGGAGGTAGACCAGCGGCTTGGGATTTCCCTGGGAATGCAAAGAGAACAGGTAGCAAAAGCGATAAAAGAGCATCCAAAGGCAGTCGCAGTGTTAGTAAATAATCCGACTTACTATGGAATATGCAGTGATCTGCGAGCGATTGTCAAGATGGCACATGAGGCAGGAATGATGTGCCTGGTAGACGAAGCGCATGGAACACATTTTTATTTCGGTGGAGGACTTCCTGTTTCAGCTATGGAAGCAGGTGCAGACATGGCGTCTGTATCCATGCACAAAAGCGGAGGCAGTCTTACACAGTCGAGTCTGCTTCTTACAGGTCCGGACGTACATGCCGGGTATGTGCGGCAGATCATCAATCTGACACAGACAACATCAGGAAGCTATCTTCTGATGTCGAGTCTTGACATTTCAAGAAGGAATCTTGCACAACGTGGCCGTCAGATTTTCCATCAGGTAGCAGATATGGCGGAATATGCCAGAGAGGAAATCAATGCAATCGGTGGTTATTATGCATTTGGAAAAGAACTGGTAAATGGAAATTCTGTTTTTGATTTTGATATTACAAAGTTAAGTGTACATACGTTAGATATCGGACTCGCAGGAATTGAAGTTTATGATATTCTGCGTGATGAATACGACATTCAGATCGAATTTGGAGATATTGGAAACATTCTTGCTTACCTTTCGATCGGAGACCGTGCACAGGAAGTAGAACGGCTTGTGAGTGCACTTGCGGAGATCCGCAGACGTTTTCAGACAGACGGAACAGGACTTCTGAGTCAGGAATATATTGATCCTCAGGTAGTGGCCAGTCCACAGGAAGCTTTTTATGCAGAGAAGTGCAGTCTGCCACTCCGGGAAACAGAAGGTATGGTCTGTAGTGAATTTGTGATGTGTTATCCGCCTGGAATTCCGATCCTTGCGCCTGGGGAACGCATCACAGCAGAAATTCTGGATTATATCGAGTATGCAAAAGCGAAGGGTTGTAATATGACCGGACCGGAAGATCCGGATATTTTGAAACTGAATGTTCTGACAGGGAGGTAATAATAATGGAAATGTGGTTTTCGGAATTCCATACACCGGATGTGAAACACAGTATCCGGGTAAACCGTCAGCTCTTTTCCAGACAGAGTGATTATCAGAGAATTGATATTTTTGAGACACCGGAATTTGGCCGTGTTCTTACTCTGGACGGAAATGTAATGCTGACAGAACGTGACGAATTTATTTATGATGAGATGATCACGCATGTGCCGATGGCAATCCATAAAGAAGCAAAAGATATTATGGTGATTGGAGCCGGAGATGGCGGTGTTGTTCGCGAACTGACCAGATACGACAGGGTCAGACACATTGATCTGGTAGAAATGGATCCGATGGTTGTCGAGGCATGTCGTGCATACCTTCCGGAAAATGCATGCAGACTGGATGACAGAAGAGTACATCTTCATTACGAAAATGCACTCCGTTTTATCCGAAGATGCGAGGCAAAATATGATCTTATTATCGTAGATCCTCGGATCCGTTTGGCCCATCGGAAGGATTGTTTACCCGCGAATTCTATGGGAATTGTTACAATGCATTGAAAGAGGATGGAATTATGGTCAATCAGCAGGGAAGTCCATTCTACGCAGAAGATGCACATGCAATGCAGCGAAGCCATAAAAGAATTGCAAGTACCTTTCAGATCAGTCGTGTTTATCAGGCACATATCCCAACCTTTGCCGCAGGTTACTGGTTGTTTGGATTTGCCAGCAAAAAATATCATCCCGTAGATGATCTGGACGCAGAAGCATGGAATGCATTAAATCTTCGTACACGTTACTATACAACAAGACTCCATAAAGGAGCATTTTACCTTCCGGCATTTCTGGAAGATATGCTGAAAGAAGTGGAGGAATAATTCATGATTTTACCGAATATAGAAACTTTTATAGGATGCGAAAGCAGCTTTGAGGAAGCATCGATTGTCCTTTATGGTGCGCCGTTTGATTCGACGACAAGTTTTCGTCCGGGCGCAAGATTCGGTCCGGCAGCTATGCGTCATGAGAGTTTCGGACTTGAAACTTACAGTCCATATCAGGACAGAGACCTTATGGATATCAGTGTATTTGACAGCGGGGATCTGGAACTTTGCTTTGGAAGCAGTGAAATGGCGCTTTCGGATATTCAAAAGAGAGCAGAAGAAATATTGAAATCAGATAAATTTCCATTGCTTCTGGGAGGAGAACATCTGGTGACGCTGGCAGCAGTAGCGCTGTAGCTGCGAAATATCCGGATCTACATATCATCCATTTTGATGCACATGCAGATTTAAGGGATGATTATCTGGGAGCCAGATTGAGTCATGCCTGTGTTCTGCGAAGATGCCATGATCTTCTGGGAGACGGCCGTATCCATCAGTCTGCATCCGAAGCGGAGAGAGAGAAGAATTTAGATTTGCCGCGCAGCATACAGATTTCCATCCACTTTCTTTTGACGGACTGGAAGAGACTGTAAGAGAACTGAAAGAGAAAAATGTACCAATTTATTTTACAATTGATCTGGATTGTCTGGATCCGGCAGTATTTCCGGGAACAGGGACTCCGGAGGCGGGGGGAGTAACTTTCTTAGAGCTTCTTGAAGCCATCCGTACAGTTGCACAGGCAAATGTAGTAGGAGCGGATGTGAATGAACTTGCTCCTATGTTGGATGCAAGTGGTGTCTCAACCGCAACAGCATGTAAGGTTCTTCGTGAACTGCTTCTTGCAATTGCAAAATAAACCGGCAACTTATAAGAGAGCAATTATAAAAAAGAATATGTAACTGTTCAGAGCCAAGCAATATAACAAGTGTAAATGAACTTGCTATTTTTAAGACTATTTTTGAAATTTTGCTTGGCGGATACGCCACACCTTAAATGCGTAGCATTTTGAAGGTTGGCTCTGAACAGTTACAAGAATATTATAAATATATAACTGTTGAAGAAAAGGAGAAGAGTTATGAGCAGAGTACTTGTAATCGGCTGCGGAGGAGTAGCCAGTGTAGCAATTCAGAAATGTTGTCAGGCAGATGAGGTCTTCACAGAACTTTGTATTGCAAGCCGTACAAAGGAAAAATGTGATGCACTTGCAGAAAAGCTAAAAGGAAAGACAAAAACAGTTCTTACGACAGCTAAGGTTGATGCAGACGATGTGGATCAGCTGATCGAACTGATCAATGATTACAAACCGGATCTGGTAATGAATATTGCGCTTCCATATCAGGATCTGACGATTATGGATGCGTGTCTGGCATGTGGCGTAAACTATATGGATACAGCGAACTACGAGCCGGAAGATACGGATGATCCGAAGTGGCGTGCGATTTACGAAAAACGCTGTAAAGAAGAAGGATTTTCAGCATATTTTGATTATTCCTGGCAGTGGGCATACCGCAAAAAATTTGAAGATGCAGGTCTTACAGCACTGCTTGGATGCGGATTTGACCCGGGTGTCACACAGGCATACTGTGCATATGCATTAAAACATGAATTTGATCAGATTAATACCATTGATATTCTGGACTGCAATGGCGGTGATCATGGATATGCATTTGCGACAAACTTTAATCCGGAAATCAATCTTCGTGAAGTAAGTGCACCGGGAAGTTACTGGGAAAATGGACATTGGGTAGAAATCCCGCCGATGGATATTAAGAGAGAATACAACTTTGATCAGGTCGGAGACAAGGACATGTATCTACTTCATCATGAGGAAATAGAGTCTCTTGCGAAAACAATTCCAGGGGTAAAACGTATTCGTTTCTTTATGACTTTTGGACAAAGTTATCTGGATCATATGCGTTGTCTTGAGGATGTGGGAATGCTTTCTACAACACCGATCCAGTACAATGGACAGGAAATCGTTCCGATCCAGTTCCTGAAAGAACTTCTTCCGGATCCGGCAAGTCTTGGTCCACGCACAAAAGGAAAAACAAATATCGGCTGTATTTTTACCGGTGTAAAAGATGGAAAAGAAAAGACTTATTATATCTATAATGTGTGCGATCATCAGGAATGCTACCATGAAGTTGGAAGCCAGGCAATCAGTTATACAACAGGCGTTCCGGCAATGTGCGGAGCATTGATGATGCTGACTGGAAAATGGATCAGACCGGGTGTATATACCGTAGAGGAATTTGATCCGGATCCGTTCCTGGACGCACTTGACCGTTATGGTCTGCCACGCAGTGAAAATCATGATCCGAAGTTGGTAGACTGATGGAAAGATTAGATAAAAGAGCACCATTTACAGCCACCGGCGGAATTATTCCGCCGGAATTTGAGCATATCAAAACACCTTGTTATATATTGGATGAAAAAGCACTTATAGAAAACGCAAAACTGCTCGGTGGAGTAGCAGAACGGACAGGATGTAAGATGCTTCTGGCACAGAAAGCATTCAGTAATTATGATTGTTATCCTTTTTTTGAACCGTATCTGGCGGGTACAGAGGCCAGTGGATTGTATGAGGCAAGATTAGGGGCAGAGGAAATGCCTGGAAAAGAAGTTCATGTATTCTGTGCAGGTTACCGGGCGGATGAATTCGAGGAACTTCTTCGGTATGCCGATCATATTGTATTTAATTCTCCGTCCCAGCTTCTTCGCTTTGGAAGAATGGCGAAAGAGGCAGGAAAAAGCGTGGGACTTCGAATCAATCCGGAATGCTCGACCAGGAGGGACATGAGATTTATGACCCTTGTGCACCGGGAAGCCGCATGGGTACAACAAGAGTACAGTGGGATGAAGCAATTGTGAAGAATCCGGAGTTAATGGAACTTTTGGATGGGGTTCATTTCCATACTCTCTGTGAGCAGGACTCGGATGATCTGGAGACAACCCTTGCTTCCGTAAAGAAACAGTTTGGCGATTTGATCACCAAAGTGAAATGGATTAATTTTGGCGGTGGTCATCATATTACAAGACCGGGATATGATATTGGGCGACTGGAGCAATGCATTCGAAAGGCACAGGAAGAATGGAAGGTTGAGGTTTATCTGGAACCGGGAGAAGCCTGGGCATTGAATGCAGGATTTCTTCTTACCAGTGTGCTGGATGTTCTGAAAAATGGAGACACACAGACTGCAATCGTAGATGCCAGCGCCGCCTGCCATATGCCGGATGTACTGGAAATGCCTTATCGCCCACCGCTTCTTGGAGCATCGGATGAGACAACAGATAGTGGGATTACAGTCCGGTTAGGAGGTCCAACCTGCCTGTCAGGGGATGTGATTGGAGACTATAAATTCAGCAAATTACCGGAATACGGAGATCTTCTTCTGTTTGGAGATATGGCGATTTATACGACTTGCAAAAACAATACATTTAATGGGATGCCATTACCGGATATCTGGATCAGACATGCTGACAGAACCATGCAGCAGCTAACTTCATTTAATTACACAGATTTTAAAGAAAGATTAGGAAGCCGTGAATAGCGGCTTCCTAATACATTTATCTAACACATTTCTTGTTTCACATCAACGTCCATACCCAATATACAACTCCAAGCGCCCAGCTCGTCACAATTCCATACAGGATCACCGGTCCGGCAATCGTGAAAATCTTACAGCCAATACCAAAAACCTGGCCCTCCTTCTTATATTCAATCGCAGGTGCAGCAACAGAGTTGGCAAAGCCGGTAATCGGAACAAGTGCACCGGCACCGCCCCATTTGGCAAGCAGTGGATAAATTCCGGTACCGGTAAGAAGGATACTCAGAAGAATGAGCAGAATAGAAGTCCAGCTGCTGCAGTCATCCGGGGAAAGTTTTTTCAATTCACAGAAATGATAAATACATTGTCCAATCAGGCAGATTGTTCCACCAAGGAAGAACGCTTCATCATGTTGAACCACACATTGTGCTGTGGTGTTTTCTTTTTGACATAGGCTTCGTATTGCTTCTGTTGCTTCAATTGTTCTATTTTGTCCATAAATGAAAATCCCTTCTTTTTGTTTTTAAATTCTACACATAGTTTTTCACAAAAATGAAAATAATATCCTTAAAAATAAATAATGAAGCATCAGAAATGAGGAAATGATATGAATGATACGGGAAACAAGAACCGGGCAATTGAGTCGGAGTGCGGTCCTTTTCATCTGTCCCAGCTTCGTGGGGCACAGAGCATTGTATTCACAAAAGCACCTTATCTTCTAAGCGCTGCATCTGTGGCAGGAAGCAAAGAAGCGCAGGGGCCGCTTGGAAAATGCTTTGATCTGACAAATGAGGATGACCTGTTTGGAGCAGAGACCTGGGAGGAAGCCGAAAGCAATATGCAGAAGGAAGCCTGCGTACTGGCACTGGGAAAGTCGCATGTGGATCCGAAGTCTGTGCGTTATCTCTTTGGAGGAGATCTTCTCAGACAAGGGATCGCAACTTCTATGGGCGTTGAAGATCTGCAGATTCCCATCTTCGGTCTGTATGGCGCATGTTCCACATCAGGAGAAGCACTGGCATTAGCAGCAATGAGTGTGGCAGCAGGATACGGAGATTACATGCTGGCAGTAACATCCAGCCATTTCGGAAGTGCAGAGAAAGAATTTCGATTTCCGTTAGGATATGCGAACCAGAGACCACTTTCCGCACACTGGACCGTGACAGCCAGCGGGGCTTTCCTCGTAGGAAGCCATCTGAATAAAATACATTCCGATAAGCAGCATCAAAGAAAATCCCAGTTCCGGCATGTTCGGATCACCGGCGTTACGATAGGGAAGATTGTGGACTTTGGCTGAAGGATTCACAGAACATGGGGGCATGTATGGCTCCGGCTGCAACCGATACCATCTACCGTAATTTTCAGGATCTTGGACGTACACAGGAAGATTACGATCAGGTCATAACAGGTGATCTTGGATATATTGGTCAATCCATACTTTTTGACCTAATGAAAAGCAGAGGATATGATATCAGAAAAAAACATATGGATTGTGGAATGACTATCTTTGATCAGGAAACACAGGATACACATGCCGGCGGAAGCGGCTGTGGATGCGCAGCGTCAACACTGGCTTCTTATATTCTGCCAAAGATTGAGAACGGAGAATGGAGAAGGATACTCTTTGTGCCGACCGGTGCATTGATGTCAACGGTCAGCTTCAATGAAGGAGCAAGTGTGCCTGGAATTGCGCATGCGATTATGATCGAACACTGTTGAAAAGCCCTATTATAATAGGAAGAAGTAAAAAATGTGCTAAGTGTGTGTTAAAAAAAGAAAAGGAATAGAAAAATGGATTATATAAAAGCATTTTTAATCGGAGGTCTCATCTGCGCTGCAGTGCAGATTCTTCTGGACAGAACAAAGCTGATGCCGGGACGGGTTATGGTATTACTCGTCTGTACAGGCGCAGTGCTTGGATTTATTGGAGCATACGAACCATTTGTAAAATTTTCAGGAGCAGGCGCAAGCGTTCCACTTCTGGGATTCGGAAATGTCCTGTGGAAAGGTGTGAAGGAAGCTGTTGATAAAAACGGATTCCTCGGAATCTTTCTGGGAGGGTTCAAGGCAAGTGCCGCCGGAATCAGCGCAGCACTTATTTTTGGATACCTGGCTTCATTGATTTTTGAACCCAAAATGAAGAAATAAACGAGAAATCACTATAATGTTACAAAATGTTACAAGGTTCATAAAAATATACATGAAAATATCTTGACAGTAAAAGAAAAATGAAATATCATTAATTGAGTATTAAAGGCAATAAGATACGACGGAACAAGGAGGCACGGCAGGACAGATTTTTTATCCCAGGTGTCTCTTTCATTGTGTAAAAGGATGAGTTAAAGATGATTGATATACATAGCCATATCTTGCCTGGAGTTGATGATGGAGCGTCTTCGATGAAAGAAAGTCTTCATATGCTTTCTATGGCGAGAAGACAGGGAATCACAGATGTGTTTGCAACTTCACATTATTCCAAAGCGTTTCCGAACAGAGATCCGGAGAAGCTGAGACGGCTTCGGGATGAGCTGATGAGCCGTGCAAATCGTCCGGTGCAAGGACCAGAGGGAAAGGTGAAGTGCAAAAGACCAATTCGAATCTGGACAGGCCAGGAGATTTTTTATTCTAATAGTGTTATACGACTGCTTGAAGAGGGAAAACTGCTTACGTTGGCAGACAGTAATTACGTACTGGTTGAGTTTATGCCGTCAGTGCTTATTCAGAGATATGTACAGCGGTGAGGAATCTGTCAAGAGCAGGATATACTCCGGTAGTTGCTCATGCGGAGAGGTATCGTTGCCTTAGAAAAGGTAAGCGTGTGGAAGAACTGATCGATCTGGAAGCATTGATCCAGATGAATTACAGATCCGTCAGTGGAGGCTGGCATGATGCAACAGCGCGCTGGTGTAAGGATAATCTGAAAAAAAGGAATATCCATTTTATGGGAACTGATATGCACAATATCGGGAGCAGAATGCCTGATACAAAAGAGGCAATGGGTTGGATGAGGAAGCATTTAGACAGTACTTACCTCAGACAGATAACAAGAGAGAATGCACTTCGCAATTACAGAAAACAAAATAATAAGATAGCGGTAATTACAGGAGCATTATTATATGCTTTTTCAATGTATATATTAGTTATGGGATTTCATCATCCTTTCTTTATAAATCCACTGATTTATTTTCCGTTATTATTAATTGGTATAGAAAGAATTTTGGAAGAAAAATCCCCGATATTTTTTATTTTAATGGTATTTATATGCACAATAAGTAATTTTTATTTATGTATATGTATTCGTTTTCTCTTATTTAAATCACTTTGAAATGGATTCTGCTTCTAAAGCCTCCATCTTTCATATACCTAAC
>ENA-OQHY01001070-OQHY01001070.1-human-gut-metagenome-genome-assembly--contig:-NODE-1070-length-12848-cov-7.123339_pt1 | contig 12848 bp, 10 predicted proteins | sample MGYA00242570_ERZ504733 | MGnify/ENA primary metagenome ERZ504733 (study PRJEB26092, sample SAMD00036219) | human gut metagenome | host: Homo sapiens | study: EMG produced TPA metagenomics assembly of...
TTTGATTGGTTATATTAGTGCTTCGTTTTAACAAAACACTAATGATATACATTTATACAAATTGCTTATTCAAACCGACACAAAGTTAGAAAGCGTAACCGATTCCAGCTTGAAAGAAATAGTTATTAGACGAGAAGTCAGAAACCCAACTCATTCCGACATTAGCTGTGAAATGATTTCCAATAAGGAATATAGCACCTAAATCGAATGCCGCAGCATTGTCATTATATGTAATGACCTCTTTATAATCAGCCTTCCACGTCACATTGGCATATCCAGCACCGGCATAGGCGTGCATGAACGGGAACACTCTCTTTGTGGCACCGACCGTCACTACCGGCACAGCTGTTTCACTATCGGGTGTCCACAACAATTTGGCATAACCGCCCCATTTACCAAGATAGCCACCCATTACACCTATAGTATAGGTATAATCGTCTATCAAATCGTAATAATCTCCACCACTGTCCAAGATAGCAAGACCGCCCACTGCATTTACAAACCAACAGTTCTGCACATCAGGCGACAGGCGGAACACCATATCCCCATCCTGCACCTTCAACGTCTTTTTGCGCATACCTGCATATCTCGCCGTTGCGGTGTTCAGCCAACGCGACACCTCAAGACTGAATGTTCCGTCCGCATCAACCGTTGTGCTCTCCGCACCGTTAGTAGCCTCAACCGTTGCACCGGGCAACGGATTGCCATTCTTATCAACAACCGCACCCTTAATGATGCGTGTACTCTGTGCCATTGCTGCCGTCGAAACCAATGCGAGGGCAAGCATTAAGAAAATCTTTCTCATAGTTGTTTTTAATTAGTTATTTAAATCATTTAGTACTCCAATTAAATATCTACCTCATAGCGTCGACAAACACGAAGCTAACCTTGATGCGACGATACTCACCACCCTTGCCGTCGGCAACGACTATATTGTAACGTGGCTCAACCTGCATAGCAGAGAGCGATGTCATGTTCGCTTTGAGGTAAGCGCCAACTGCCTGCGCACGCATAAAGGCGAGCTGCTCGTTGGTACGTATGCCGCTTGCCTTGGTGACGGTGATATTGCTGAGGTTGGCATCAAGCCAATAGGGTTCTTTTGTAAACTCGCCATAGCGTCCATCGTAAGCGATGGTGCCAACAATAGGTATAGCGTCAGCCGAGCCAGTGATGCTTACCACCAACTTCTTTCCGGGCACTATATATTGTGCAAAATCTCCGCTGAACGCCTTTGTGATAATATCGAGCGTAGACTTCGCGGCATTCGACTCTTCTATGCGATACTTTCCTGGTGCGAAATCCTCACGTGCGGAGTACTGCGCCGAAACCGAATAGTCGAACTCCACGCAATAGTTGTTGATGCGTTCGCCAGCAGCGTTGACATCCGACACGACACGAGTGTTTACATTAATATTGGTATGGTCGGAGATGAGCTGTTTGTTCTTTGCTTCTTCTACGACATCTTTCTTGATGCGCTGCAATACAATATCCTCACGATTAGCCTGCTGTATGAGTTCGAGCGACACGAAGTTATCGTCGGTAGCGAGGAAGTCGAGCGATTGCTGTTCGAGGTTGTCGAAGACGTACTCCTTACCCGTGGCTTTGTTGCGCACCTTAGCGAATATAACCTCGAAAGTGTCGTTCTTGGTGATGCCGTACTGCACATCGCAGAACTCTAAATTGCCGGCATCGGCGAAGTCGGGGAGTTCGTTCTGTGGCACATCAATGTACACCGACTGCATATTGTCGAGCTTGAGCTCAAGGCTTTGGCTTACGGTGTTGTATCTGCCCAGAGAAACTGTAGTGTGCGAGATAATATCACCAGCCAAGCTCGTTGATATTTCGTTAGCAAAGACACGCTTCTGCCGTTTCTTTGTCTCTTCGTTCACACGCTCGCTGTACTGCTCGTCGGTCTCGTCCGCTCCACGCTTGCACCACTCCATCATACGCGCATTCAGTTCGTCGCGCATTAGTCGAGTGTAATTTGGTTTCAAGCCTTTCAGTATCTTATAACACAACGCCTTGTCTGTATTATACGAGAGATACACCTGATGCTTGGCATCGTTCACGAACTTCACTGTGGACACCTTGCCACGCGGTTCAACGATGGTGCCACGATCTGAGGGATCGTAAAGATTGCAGAACACAATGGTGTTATCTCGACACGCCACGCACATGTACTTGCCATCGGGATGAAACGAGAAAGAAGTAGCGTCGTCGACATCTGCAATCGTCGTTTCTAACTTAAAATCAAAAGTATTGTATATGCTTATAGTGTTGCCGGAGAGAATGCCGATAGAGGAAGCATCATCGGAGAACGCCACAGCCTTAACAGCGTCTGTGGCAGGAATACGTGTGCGTATTGTCTTTTGTTCCTGATTGATAATCGCCACTTCGTTGTTACCAATCGCAGCCACGAAATAACCGTTACTGCTTGACACCATGTCCGATGGTACAAAGCCGAGAGCCATTTCGCCCATAACCGTATAGCCCTGCGTATCATAATAACGCACCAGACCGTCGGCATCAGCCACAAGCAAGAGTCTGCTGTCAGCAGAATAGCAGACAGCACGGGCGTCAAGTTCTTTATCGAATGTGTAAAGACGCTTACGCTGAACATTAATATCGTAAATATTCAACGACCATGAATCGTCGTTGCTACTCAGCAAGGCATACGATGCACCTGCAGGATTTACCTTCAGACTCACCACCTTACTTGAAGCCGTGGCAAGCTCAAAACCTTTTAGATTGTATGCCGTCTTTCCGTTACTATAATATGTAGAGAACAGATAGTTGTCCATTTTCTGCGGAGTGACGGACTGACGATAGTTAAGGTTCTTGCTCACCTCAACAACATTCTGCGCATGACTGCCTGCGCATGTCAGCAAGGCTGCAAAAAGAATTGAAAAGTTGTATTTAGCCATATCGTTTAAGTGTTATGTTCCATTCGGAATTTACGGTTTGACAACAGCGACCACTATCTTCTCCACAAACATATCCTTATCGCGACGCCTGTTGCGCGACAACCACTTCTGGAACGAAGCATAGTCGGTGGAGGGTGGCAACTGTCGACAGTCGATGTCTGCCGTCTTATGGTCGTTGGCACGGGTGAACTGGTTGGGCGAGAAGATGATGTAGAACTGGTTGAAGTCGTGGTCCGACTCGCAACCTAACAACAGTTCTATCATACTGTCTTTCACAAACGGCTCAGCATCTGGCTCTGAAAAGAACGTGTACGTCGTGTCGGCTTTTATGAAGTAGGCACCGTCCGACTGTACGGGATACGGCAGCAGACGCTGCGTGGTCATGCTGTTGTTATGGTCGACAAGATACAAGGCGAGGTAGCCGCCAACCGGCGAACTGAAGTTGAAGTACAACTGGTCGCCCTCGTAAAACGTACTGTTGCGCATACGGTTGAGCTTGGGGTCGGTGCCGTTGTACATGAACGTGTAGTGCACATCGGGCGGTGTCGACACTATCTCGCGTATCCTTCCCTTCAGCTTCACATCGTAAACAACCATTCCGCCCTCGCGACGTGCGGGCTGCCATATCGTGTCGCCGATGGTTTCAAGCCACTCGCCACGCACGTCCATCTCGCCATACGAGAAGAAATCGTCGGAGCTGATGCTATTGTTCTCGCGCATGTAGTTGTGGCTCTCGCTGGTCACGATAGTGCCAAACTCGCGCGCAATGGCGTTGATTTGAGCATAGCGCACCGCCTCGTACTCCGCTTCTATGGGCGACATGTTCAGTGGAGCCTCATAGGTGGCATTGGCTGTAACAACCGCGGTGCGTTGCGCATAGATGCAGCAACAACATAGCACAGAGAGCAACAATAACAACAAACGTTTCATAAATAAATACATTTTGATTTGTCTTTGAATAAGATAGGCGGCGCTTCGGCATAATATTCAAGCGAGCTTGATATTCTGCTCTCAACTTGCACTATCTTTGTGTTTACTTAACCAATGTCATGGTCTTCCAAGTGTCGCCCAGCGTGGCAGGGAACTGTATGCGTGGCGTTTGCACCTTGTTGTTCTTGTCGAGGGCTATGTTCGACACCTGCCGGCTTATCTTCTCCGAAAGGTCGAGGAAGTTGATGTTGCCGCGCGTCTCCTTAAGGTTCTTCAACAGAAAATAGGTGAAATAGCCATGATGCTGCTCGGCATATTGCATGGCAGTCTGGTCGCCCGAGGCTGCACTGAACACGATTGTCTTCTTCTTTGTGGGTGCATCCTTTGGCTTCACATACACATAACGCTCCTTGAAAAGCATGTCGCCTCTACCCGTTCCGCCACTGAAACAAGCGTCGAGGAAGACCACCGCACGTTTTATCGGCATAGCGTCAAGCTGGGCATACAGATTGCTTAGCTGATAGCAGAACTCAAAATCGGTGCCCGAAGCGTCGCACGGCAGCAGATACGCCTCGTTGGTAGACACATTAGGTATGCCATGACCGGCGTAATATACCAGCACTTCGAGCTTGTCGGGGTTGAGGTTTGCCTTCTTCGTGAGGTAGTTGATCTGTTCCTTCATCTGCGAGAACGTTGTATTCTTACGCACACGTATATTGTCCTCTGGCACGCCCAACACCTTGTTACAATAGTTGGCGAACGAAGTAGCATCGTTGATGGCATAGTCTACATTAGAGAAGTTGTCGTATTCCTCGTTACCAAACACCACGGCGTAGGTATTCGTATTGTTACGATTGCTTACCGGCACGTCTATGTCTATATCCGACACAAACACGTCCTCCACCTCGGCAGTCTCCACGCGGCTCACCTCGGTAGTCGGAGTGAAGTAGGTCTCTAACACGGGCACGGCTCCTTTCTGCACCGTTGTGCTCTTCATGGCGGTGAGGGTGGAGTTGGCTTGTTGCAGTCTATTGTTGTCGCCAAGCATACTGTAGCAATAAGCACGCGCCTTGGCGATATTGGCGGCATAGGGGTTCGCTTCGAGCAGGTCTTCCAGGATTGGTGCAGCCGCCACGAAATACTTGCGCGCAGCTAAACGGAGCTCATCGCCTGCGCCCTTTTTGCCTACTGCTGACGCTTTCTTCACAAGCACCACACCTGCATTATAATTGCAGAACGCCAAACCACATGCCACATCGATGTCATTAGGATGCGTAGCGTAGAGGTGTGCATAAGCCTTTGCTGCATCCTCATACTTATGCTTACGCTGATACAGACGTGCCTGGTTGAGCCATAGGGTCTCATCATTAGGACGCACACGGAAGGCTTTGTCAAGAAAACGCTGAAGATTGGTGTCGTCCTTCATAATGCCTGCCGACTGCAAGCCTGTAGCTATCAGCGTCCAGTCGTCCGGATTCTCAGCCAAAGCCTTCTGGGCTATATACATAGCGTCGGTGTAATTCTTCAAAGAATAGCACGAAAAAGCAAGATTTACGAAAGCCTCCTTGCGGTGTTGTGTGTCTGGCGTAGAGAGGTATGCACGGTAATAAGAAATAGCATCGCGATAGTTTTTCTGATTGAAAAGCTTCGTAGCAACAAAAACTGTTATCAGCGGATAGTTCTCGCGATTGGTGATGTTATCGTTTGAGAATGCATAAATGAGCGATAGGTCGACGTATGCCTGAGCAAACCTCACCGTCTCTGCTTGGTTGTTGCGCCTAGCATAGAAATAAACTGCATCCTCAAGACACGGGTAAAGGTTCAACAGCGTCTTTTTGCAAGAGGCAAAATGCGATGATGTTGAGTCGATACTATTTATAAAGGTCTCACACTGTTTGTAAGCGGAATACAAGGCTTCGTACGATGCCACGCTCTCACCCTGCTGCTCACGCAAACGACGGAAATCGTCATACGCTGACGTTACCGATTGGTTGTCATTTAAAATCGGGGGGGGGGGAATTTTGCGAGTGTACTTTCGGCAAACAAGAAAAGTAATATTATCGCATAGTATCTAATCATGTTCTTTAGTTTTTTGTTTAAGTCTTAGTCCAATTAGAACGTATGCAAATGTAGCAATAAAAAATAGAACTCGCAAGAAAAAATAACAAAACATGGGTGCATTTTCGCTTTTCCGCCCAATGCACCCATACTGACAAGCCCCTACGCCTACTGCAACTGCGCGATAGTGTTGCTGACGCGCTCTGCCGAGGTGTACATCAGCGTGCCTTCGTCGGCATCCTTCGCGCCCATATACACGTCGGGATTCATATACTCCATGCGGCTTTTCACCGGCACACGCGCCGAGAAGTGGAACTCGCCAACGCCCGTAGCATCGGCAATATGCTTGATGTTCGTCTCCGTAACACCGCAGCCTGCGAGGATAATGATGCGGTCGGCTGCCAATGCGTTCAGTTCTTTCAGCAGTGGCACACCTTCGAGTGCTGTGGGCTGCTGACCCGAGGTAAGGACGCGGTCTACGCCAAGCTCGATGAGCTGCGCAAGTGCACGGCGCGGATCGTTGCAGCGGTCGAAGGCACGGTGAAAGGTGACGGACATGCCCTGGGCAGCCTCCACCAGCAGGCGGTTGGCTTCCATGTCGAGCGTTCCGTCGGCACACAGACAGCCTATCACCACACCATCGACACCCAACGCCTTACACATCTTTATATCCTCCACCATGCGCTCCACTTCGAGCGGAGTGTAGAGGAAATCGCCGCCACGCGGACGGATGATGACATGGAGGCGCGTAGTGGTGAGCACGCGGCGCGCCACCTTTATCTCGCCATACGACGGCGTTGTGCCGCCCTCGGGGATGCCGGCACACAGTTCTACACGGTCGCACCGCCTTCCTGCGCTGCCAGACAACTCTCTACGCCGTTGGCGCAGACTTCAAATCTATATTTCTCTTTCATAATTATCTAATAGGAGGGTTAGCTTGGTTGGTGCAGCGGAGACTGCTGCACCCCCTGGGAGGGTGCGTGGGGTGCTTAGGGCTGCGTGGGTATGGCAGGGATGCCATACCCTCCTAAGGATGCAAAAGTAATGCTAATGTTTCAATGGGCAAAGAAAAACGCAGACATTATACATAGCAAACGAAAATAATTGCTAACTTTGTACATCGTATTAACTGAAGTTGTTGTGGTGAGATGCTGAGATGCTGACATTAGCAATGCAAATCTCACAACTCACCATCTCAACACCTCAACACCACAACACCTCAACACCTCAACATCACAACATCTATAACAAACAAATCATTATGAACAAATCTTTTATTCTCTCGCAGTTCTCTGCCTCTCGTCGCTCTTCGCTTCGGCAGAAGAAGCCCCCACTCCACGCAAGCAACTTGCACCGAAACCGCCAATGGGTTGGATGACATGGAATCTCTTCCAGGGAAACATCAACGAGCAGCTCATACGCGAGACAGCCGACGCTATGGTCGAAGGCGGATTTCGCGATGCCGGCTACGAATATATCTTCATCGATGACCTCTGGCAGGGCGGACGCGACCGACAGAACAACATCATACCCGACCCTGAGAAGTTCCCGTCGGGCATAAAGGCACTCGCCGACTATGTTCACTCTAAGGGACTGAAGCTCGGCATCTACTCGGATGCGGCACAACTCACCTGCGGCGGATGGACAGCGAGTCTCGGTTTTGAGGAGCAGGACGCACGCACCTTCGCCTCATGGGGCATCGACTATCTGAAGTACGACTACTGCAACGCGCCTGAAGACAGCGCAACGGCACGCCAACGCTACCGCACAATGGCTGACGCACTGCAGAAGTCGGGCCGCGACATCGTGCTCGGCATCTGCGAATGGGGACAGCGCCAGTGTGAGGAGTGGTGCGAGGAAGTAGGCGGACAACTCTGGCGCACTTCGTACGACGTGCGCGACATGTGGAAAGACATCGTGAAGGAGGGAGGCATGGGCATCCTCGACATCGTCGACATCACGGCACCGCTCGCCAAGCACGCACGTCCGGGACAATGGCCTGACATGGATATGCTCGTGGTTGGTCTGCGCGGAACGGGCGGACCATCGAGCGACCTCGGCGGTGTGGGCTGCACTCAGACCGAATACCAAACACAGATGAGCATGTGGTGTATGCTCTCGTCGGTGCTTGCCATGACCAACGACCTGCGCAACGTGTCTGACGACGACCGCCGCATATTGCTCAACAAGGAGATTATCGCCATCAATCAGGATGCTCTCGGCAAGGCTGCGGAGCGCATCGTGAACGAGCCGACGCAGCAGGTGTTCGTGAAACCGCTCGCTGACGGTTCGCACGCCGTGGCTATACTCAATCCGTCGGACGCAGCACAGCACGTGAGCCTCAACTTCTCAACCGTCGGACTCAACGGCAAGTACACCGTGCGCGACGTCTGGCAGCACCGCGACATCGCCAAGCGTGCCAACAAATGGAAGGGCACGGTGGCTGCGCACGAGACAAAGGTTTTTGTGTTACGCTAACTGAAAGCCAAGAAAACAAAAGCGCACTAACCATAAGAAAACGACAAATAAAGTTGGCAGATTAATCAAAAAGAAGTACATTTGCGAATACAATACTATACTGATTTTATTTTATGCAAGAGTACCAACTGGATTTCATAACATATTGCGTAGGCAATCTGTCCGAGCGTCTGAACATGAGCGCAAGCAAAGTTTACAAAATGCTTCGTTCTTCAGGCGTATTGGACGGATACATTGTGCCTTGCTATGACGTGCTCCACACGTTTAGTAAAGATTATATTATGAACGACTTGATTGAACTACTAAAAAAAAGAGGAACTTTAGCATGAAACTGTATCACGCATCAAATTGTATCATTGAGTCGCCGGATGTATATCACTCACGCGAACTGCTTGACTTCGGAAAGGGTTTCTACCTAACTTCGCTTGCAGACCAAGCAAGAAAATATTCACAACGTTTTCTGTTCCGCGGAGACAAAGCCTACTTGAACCATTATGTATTGGACGATGACTTAAGTGCATATAACGTAAAAGAATTTACAACATACGATGAAGAGTGGCTTGATTTTGTTGCGGTGTGCCGTGCTGGAAAACAGACTGAGCGTTATGACATTGTTTCAGGAGGCATAGCTGATGACAAGGTTTTCAACACGATAGACCTTTACTTCTCTGGCAATATCAGCAAAACGGAAGCACTGGAACGTCTGGCTTTCATACACCCCAACCACCAGATATGTATCACTAATCAAGACGTTATCGGTAAAAGTCTGCACTTCATTGAGGCAGAAGAGATAAAATAAAAAAGGAAGCTATGGAGGCAAACAAGACAATACTTCAAATGAAATACGCACGCATCGTGAAATTGTTCAGCGAGCAGAGCGGACTTTCTTTAGAAAACTCATTGGAGTTCTTCTACGACTCGTATGTCTACAAAATGGTTAGCGAAGGGATTGCCGACATGCACTGCCGCAGTGATGGTTACATAGCAGGGCTTTTGCTTGAAGAATGGCAAAAGCAGATAATGGGTCCTACAAATTAGTACTACGGTTTTGAGACTAATTTTTAGGACCCATCTACATCTTCTTTATCGTATAACAACCTTACGGCTGCCCTTAATATAAATTCCCCTACTTGGTCTGAAGACTCTTTCACCTTGCAGGTTGTACAAATACTCTGTTTGGATAATATCGTCGGCAACACGTCCGATAGATGTTGTATTTGTCAGGAAATCCTTGTCTGTAAATACAAGTTCACCTCCCTCGTAACACTTCAATATACGTGAACATATTCTAAAAGTAGGTATAGGAATTCTCGGAGCCAATCCATTGTCATCGTCACAGCCTATTCCTTCTACCCAATAAAAATATTTTCCTATTTTTAATCGTTTACGACGCACGCCATAAGCTTCCACATAATCTACGTCTGTAACCACCTCGCCTACACGAGTGGCAACATCGCCTTTTTTCAAATTGAAGTCTAAAATTAAAAGTATATTTTCGCCCTCAACATCAAAATCATATTTTCTGAAAACCTGTCCGTTTTCTTCATAAGCCACAAAATAAGAGATTTTTTGCTCATTTTTAGGTACCGAATCAGTGTATTCCTTTTTGAGTTTCTTAAATATTCTACCGTCCTCTACAGACTCTCCACACACAGTTATCTTGTATGGCCACTTTCCGTCTGCGCCATCAGGCGAACCTTCTATTTCCAACATACAAAGCCATTCTTTACCATCTGTAAGCATTGGCTTATATTCTTGAGCGTATGCTATACTAACAAAAGCCCAAAGTAGAACAAGTAACATTTTTTTCATACGCATTTGTTTTTATGTCATTTGAAATTTGAACACCATATATCCATTATTTTGTTTCATTGAAATGGAACACGCCGTCTTCAGGCAGCGTGTACTCCGTCACTTCAAAGTCGAGCTCGGGAAGGGTTTCCTTCTCGGGCTTGAATGGTATTTTGGAGGTATGCACGCGCTCCACCTTTACTACTGCTACACCTTGCGCAAGGATGCCGAGCTCCCGCGCAGCGCGATAAGAGAGGTCGATGATGCGTCCGCGTCCGTGCGGACGCGATCGGTGACGCGCACGATGACCTGCTTGCCGTTGCGCTCGTTGGTGACGCGCAGCAGTGTGCCGAAGGGATAGGTGCGATGGGCGCAGGTGAGGCTGTCGTGATGTAGGCGCTCGCCGCTACTTGTGCGCGAGCCCGTGGCACGTTTAGAATAGAACGAAGCCTTGCCTGTCTGCGTTTGAGCGCAGACAAAGGCGAGGCTTATTGTTGCAAGAATTACTAATATTGTATTTCTTTTTTTCACTTATAATTCAGATGTTTATACTTCTGACTCTTGACATTATACTATGCCCTGAGCCATCATAGCGTTGGCAACCTTCATGAAGCCGGCGATATTTGCACCGCGAACGTAGTCGATGTAGCCATCAGCACGCTTGCCGTACTTCACGCACTGCTCGTGGATAGAGTGCATGATGTAGTGCAACTTCTCGTCAACTTCCTTCTCGCTCCAGCTCAGACGTATAGAGTTCTGTGTCATCTCCAAGCCTGATGTAGCCACGCCACCTGCGTTGACTGCCTTACCAGGAGCGAATAGCTGCTCGGCAGCTACGAACTTGTCAACAGCCTCAGCCGTGCAACCCATGTTAGACACCTCAGCAACGCACAACGGCTTCTGAGCAAGAATCATGTCGGCATCGGCACCGTTCAGCTCGTTCTGTGTAGCGCATGTGAGGTAGATGTCTGCCTTAACCTCCCAAGGCTTCTTGCCTGCAACGAACTTAGAGCCTGGGAACTCGTCCTCGTAAGGCTGGCAGATATCGTTGCCTGAAGAGCGGAGCTCGAGCATGTAGTCGATCTTGTCGCCTGCGATGCCTGCTTCGTCGTAGATGTATCCGTCAGGACCAGAGATAGTGATAACCTTACCACCGAGCTCTGTAGCCTTCTTCGCAGCACCCCAAGCCACGTTGCCGAAGCCAGAGATAGCGATTGTCTTGCCCTTGAGGTCGAGACCACGTGTAGCGAGCATCTGCTGTACGAAGTAGAGTGCGCCGTAACCGGTAGCCTCAGGACGGATGCGTGAGCCGCCGAACTCCAAGCCCTTGCCTGTGAGCACGCCCTGATACTGATGTGTGAGCTTCTTATACATGCCGAAGAGATAGCCAATCTCTCTGCCGCCTACGCCGATATCGCCTGCCGGAACGTCCTCATCAGGACCGATGTGGCGATAGAGTTCGGTCATAAATGCCTGGCAGAAGCGCATTACCTCTGCGTCAGAACGGCCGCGGATAGAGAAGTCGGAACCGCCCTTGCCACCGCCCATAGGCAATGTTGTAAGCGCATTCTTGAAGGTCTGCTCGAAGCCGAGGAACTTCAGGATAGAGAGGTTCACTGATGGATGGAAGCGCAAGCCGCCTTTGTACGGACCAATGGCACCGTTGAACTGAACGCGATAGCCGATATTTACATGTACTTCGCCGTTGTCGTCTGTCCAAGGAACACGGAATGTGATGATACGCTCCGGCTCTACAAGACGCTCGATAAGCTTTGCTTTCTCGAACTCTGGATGCTGGTTGTAAACGTCCTCAATTGAGATAAGAACTTCGCGTACTGCCTGCAAATACTCGGCTTCTCCCGGGTGCTTAGCCTCGAGATCATGCATGATTTTCTCTACGTTCATAGTATAAAAGGTTTTAGTTGATAATAGATTCTTTCGTTGTTTTTAAATATCGTCTTCAGCTGCACCGAGCTTATGGCGTTATGTAACTAAGACTGCGCAAATATAGATTTTTTCGGCGTACCGACCAAATAAAACCAAGAGTTTTTCTGCTTTTTCACTTTCTTTTAGATAGTTCGCTGTGTGTGTTCGCAAACAATAACCTCAACATTAACGCAGTAGTTGTTGATATTTTGGCATCGCTCACCGAACGCAATCTGATCGGACGGCGGACGCAATCTGACTGGGCGGCGAACGCAAACCGATTGGGCGGCGAACGCAAACCGATTGGATGGCGGACGCAAACCGATCGGATGGCGAACGCGAGCGGTGGCACGCTCCCACTACAAACAACCGATATGTAGACACTAAAGAGCCGAAAGCTCTAACAAACACATTGCACGATACGATACCCATTTGTGTACATTTTGCTCATTTGAGCACAAACCGACTAACAAGTTGTAGGTATTTTGTATGTCATTTTGTAAGAAAGGCTGCCAAACCTTTTATTCCTAAATCTTAATAATGTATCTTTGCATAGAATTTCTTTTTTTACAATTCTTTGTACACATTATTATAACCAATTAAAAAATATGAGAAAAAAGTACACTTTATCAAGGATCGGGGCAGTTGCACTGTTAGCGAGCTACGCATTCGGTGGTGCAAATGCTCAGGTCAGAGCTACGCAGCAGTCAGCCCCAAGCATTAGCAACACAATTATGCGTG
>ENA-OQHY01001071-OQHY01001071.1-human-gut-metagenome-genome-assembly--contig:-NODE-1071-length-12847-cov-2.429560_pt1 | contig 12847 bp, 18 predicted proteins | sample MGYA00242570_ERZ504733 | MGnify/ENA primary metagenome ERZ504733 (study PRJEB26092, sample SAMD00036219) | human gut metagenome | host: Homo sapiens | study: EMG produced TPA metagenomics assembly of...
GTTTGTCTTCATTGTCTGCCCATCCCATCGGCCAGAACGGAACGCCGTCCTTGATGCCGCTGCGGATCTCTTTGTAGCAGTCAATTCCCTCTTTTACAAGTTTCAAACCGCTCCGGCGAAATTTCTGCGAGATGGCCGCTTTGGTGAATACGAAGCAGCAGCGCATTCACCATATTGAAAATAACTTCCTCTTTTGTGCCGTCCCGCAGCGGATACGACCAGATCGCCGCCTGCTCCGGCGTCACGCCGATGGCTGCATTCGCCGAAATCGTCGCATAATTGCGGTAATCCTCCTGATCGCTCGTCGACTGAATGCTGTTTCGCGCCAGCATCGCATAGTCCATCCGAAGACCGCCGCTCGAGCAGTTCTCAATGACAAGATCCGGATACTTTTTGTAGATGCCATCCAGCCATGCCAGATACGCTCTCTCATGCTCCAGAAGACCGTCTCCAAAACTGTCTGCATCCACTTCCGTACCAATACCAGGCTCAATATTGTAGTCCATCTTGATATAGCCGACACCGTAGTCCCGTACCACACGTCGATGACTTCGGTCACATGCTCAATCACAAGCGGATGACGGAAATCCAGCTGATAACGGCTTCTGTCATACACACGCTTGCCGTGGCGCAGGAAGAAGCACTCATCCGGCAGAATGGAAGCCTTCTTACAGTTGATACCCATAACCTCCAGCTCCAGCCAGACACCAGGAATCATGCCCTTCGAATGAATATAATCCGTCACCTCACGCACTCCATTCGGAAAGCGCTTTTTACTCTCCTGCCACTCACCGACACTGTCCCACCAGTTGCCGTCCGCATACCAGCCGGCATCAATGACAAAATACTCACATCCGGCCTTCTCTGCCGCATCCACCAGCGGGAACTCTTTTTCTGTGGTCGGATCTCCAAACAGACAATTCATATAATCATTGAAAATAACCGGCAGATTTTCATTATCTTTGTTCGGACGGCGGATCTTTCTGCGGTACTTCGTCAAAGTACCAATCGCTTCCTCGAAATCATCATGACCTACGCCGACAGCCACCGGAACCGTTGTAAAGGAATCTCCCGGCTTCAGGTTCTTCGACCAGTGTGACTGAATCTCTGTCGGACCGCTCACCGCCAGATAAAAATGGCAGTTCTGATCTCCGATCTCATAATGCAGGAACCACTGTGGTCAATCTCAAAAAACAGACTCGAATCTGCCGCACTGTTTCCAATATATCCCATCGGCACATATTCCTTCGCCGACCAGTTGCCCGTATTCGTAATCTCAATCGTCTTCGAAGTTCTCTGATAATTATGCGGCTGCGTCTGCGCCATGCCAAGATCTGCAAACCGGTACTTCTTCACCGTCAGCTCCTTCTGCCATCCATTGTGAACCACAACCATCGACATCTTGTCATCCGAGCTGACAAGCTCTGGAATTCCCTCTTTCTGTTCCTTCTCAATACCCCAGTAACTAAAACTCGAAATGTACTCCAGTGTCTGGTCTTCCTTTCCTTCGTTCGTCACTGTATTGTACATTCTCGCAACCGGAATCCCATCAAAAAACTGCATCACAGACTCCACCTTCGCGCCCGTCACATCATCCGACTGCACAATCCGAAGCAGATCCCCGTTCTCATTTCTCTCCTCCGAAATCGAATCAAACTTCAGCATAAAGCCCGGAGCCGTCACAATATACTTATTTCCATGCTTCTCATACGGCCGGTTATACCCCGAAAAATTCACCTGCACCAGCTGGAAGCTCTCCTTAATCTGAGCTTCCCGCATTCCTTCCATCATCCACACTCCATCCGGCTTCCGGCAAAGATTCTCCGCGTCAAACGGTGCATGTGAAAAATGAAACAGCTTCAGCTGATTCTCTTCCGTCACCCCAAACACAATATGAATTCCATTCACATCATAACAAATCAGCTCTGCCTTGATCGGGGTCTCAATCCTGCTCGTCCATTTCTGCATCTTTAAAAACCCTCCTTTGGAAATTTTTCTCATATTTCCAGCATATAACTTGTCCCCTTTAAAGTCCAGCACATTCTTGCTTTTTCCATCCTATTCTTTTCAACCATCTTGCGCCGATCCGCCCTTCAGGCGGATCCAGACTTCCTCCCGTTCTCACTCCCAGCTCACGCGCCAGCCATTATTTCACAACCCCAAACGTCGCAATCTCAAACTCCAGGAGTGTCACATGATACACCCCGTTCTCATCCGGCAAAGTACCTCACCCTTCTCTTCCACTACATTACTGCGGTAAACCTCTTTCATCCAGCTCCCCTTTCGGAAGGAAAGTACCTCATCCTGCGGCATATTGTTCACAAACCGCACAAACAGATCGTCCTTTGCAAGTCCCTTCTTAAACGCCGTCAGATGAATTCCTTCCCCTTCAAAGCGGAGGAAGCTCATTTCCAGCGGCATCTCGCCCGATACGAGTTCCGGTTTTACCTGACCCGGCTTTCTGAGCCATGCCTTTGAAAGACCGGCCTGTGCTGCTGTCAGATCCTGCTGGAATGCGTAACCCTCGGTAAATGCCTCGCCCGTCTTACCGGCTGCATACGGCACAACTTCAAACTCCAGGGTAAACGTTCCGATCTGCTGCGCCTTTGGCGTCGGGAAATAACCCCAGTCACCCATCTCCGCAACGGAGCGAAGCAGCGTTACCGCAATCGCATTCTCCTCATCCGCCAGAACCTCATATTCATACAATCCGCGGTTTGCCACAAGAAGACCATTTGTCTCATCTTCCATTGCAGCAAAACACTGCTGTCTTTCACATCCGCAGGGATTCGTCCAGGTATCATTATGACGGTTATTTCTCTTTACAACCTCAAAGGCAGAATCTGCCAGATGCGTAGACGTATTCAGACCCGTCGGCATTACAACGCGGACTCTGTGATCCTTTGCCTGATTACAGATCGTCGTTGCGACATGCAGACCTTTTCCCGATTTTTCCAGTGTCAGAACCGTCTTTACTTCCATCGGAACCAGTTCCTTCGAACGGTTTGCCACACGCGTATATGGGTCAATACACATCTCACGCTGTCTCTGCAGTTCCTCTCCCATACCAGACGGAATCATCATTTCGTGACAGATCTCAACTACCGTGCGGAATGTATTTTTCTCCACACAGCGAATCTCAGCTTTCATGCCTTTCGTTGTGATTGTCTGTTTTCCAGAGTCCTGAATATAAATATATTCATTTCCCATATCTCCGGTATCTTCATAGAATCCCAGATTTTCATACGTTCTTCCGGTTTCCTTATTCAGAATCTGGTAGGAACCGTCCTCATTGACCGTAACTTTCAGGTTTTCATTTTCCAGAACACGCTCATTCGCAAAATCTGCAGAGGTTTCCTGGTTCTGATCCGGCTCTGCCTGCTCCAGATAATATGTTGCATATCCCATCGCCGGAACTTCTGCCTCAAACGTTACCAGCACCTTCTTTGCCATATATGGCTGACGGAACCGGTCATCCGGCAGATCGTACCCGAAGGAAATTCCTGCATTTTCGATTTTTGCCGGAACTGCATTTCCGTTTGCATCGCGAAGCACCAGATTTGGCATTTCTACAGCCTCCGCCGCCTCATAACCATCCCATACAAACAGATTGTAATCGCGGAACAGGTGCAGTTCTTTTGCAATGACCTGTTTTTTCGCGGTGCCAGAAGTATTCCATACAACGAACGGAATCTTTTCGCTGTTTCCAGGAAGTGCCGCGGTATTCACCTGATCGGTCAGATATTCTACACTCTCATCGTAAATCGCATCCGCCACCTGTCTGCTCTTCGCAAAGCGGGTTTTCATTTCTTCATTTACTTCATCGACGCTGCAGCCGCAGATGCTGTCATGCGGATGATTCTGCATCAGCTTTTTCCAGCTGTAATCATCTGGTCTTCCGGGTATGCTTTGCCAAGCACCTCTGCCATGGCTGCCGCCGGTTCTGCTTTCCGCTCCAGCGCTGTTTCGCCGGCACGGTTGTCCACTTTCAGTCCCATCCAGGAAGAAGCGGTGTTTGCCAGGTCCATCTTCCGTCTGTTTCCTGGCTTGTCAGCTCGCCCTTTACCGTAGAGAAATTCTCGGAAATTTCTTTTTCCATTGCCTTTACATAGGTTTTGAAATCCGAATGAATAAATTCAATGTCCGGGTACAGTTTCCGTGCGACACGGATTGCCTCGGTAATGTCCTTCTGCAATGGCTGATGGTCGCATCCGTTCATCATCAGAAGCTGATGTGTTGCCGCAAATCTTCTCGCATCGGCCAGTTTTTTGTCCCAGTAAACTTTTGCTTCTGCCTCATCCACCGGAACCTCCACTCCGTTGTTATACCAGTTTGCAAACAGAATACCCGGCAGTTTCGTTCCGTCCGGGGATGCCCACATCATTTCGGAATACGTGGACTCATACTGTCCTCCGGTTACCTCATTATTCGGTCCGATCGGTTTTACGCCGCGTCCGAACACAACCGCATCCATGCCCGCCTGCTTCAGCACCTGCGGCATCTGTCCCGCATTTCCGAATGCATCCGGGAAATAACCGACATTTCCGATCGCTCCGTAACGCGCTGCTTCCTGCATGCCGACCTGAAGATTGCGGACACATGCCTCACCGCTGGTCAGAAACTCATCCTGCAGAATGTACCACGGGCCAGTCTGGATTTTTCCTTCACGGACGCATTTTCCACCTGCTCGCGTTTTCCGGGCGCACTTCCAGGTAATCGTCCAGGGCAATCGTCTGTCCATCCAGGAAAAATCCGCCAATTCCGGATTCGTTCTCTGCTTTTCCAAAATATTGTCTACCAGCTCAATCAGTTTCATTCTGTGTTTTTCAAAAGACTGATACCACTCTCTGTCCCAGTGGGAATGGGAAATAATATGAACAGTTGTTTTCATGATGTGTTTCCTCCTGTTATAAAAATGTTATTACAACTTAAAACTCTTTCTATTTAAGTCTTGTTCCTGTATTGCCGTGTTGATTTGATATATCATATCATAAAAAAACGCAATGCTTCTGTCAAGTATTTCTACGTTTTTCCATGATTTTATATCATTTTCTTTTTATTTGATATATTATTTTTAGTTTGACTTATCTTTTTCCCGAGATTATAATACAAAGCAAGTCGATATCACACTTTTACAAATACAGTTGTCACCAATCATACTATTTGAGGAATTTTACAGACATGGATAGAAATAAAAGAATAACGAAACCCAAATATGAAATCATCAAAGAAGCTCTTTTAGAGCGCATCCGCACCGGACAGTTTTCTTCCGATGCCGTGTTCTGCACGGAAAAAATGCTCTCGGAGCAATATGAGGTAAGCCGCATCACAGCAAAGCGGGCGATTGAAGATCTGGAACAGCAGGGAATCCTGTATCGAAAACGCGGCGTTGGAAGCTTTGTCTCGCAGAAAATCCCACCGGTTTCCTCCTCCGCATCAGAAACCGACAGCAAATCAAAAATGGTTTCCCTGCTGCTTCCCTTTGCCACAACACAGGGAAACATTTCGGAAACGATTGGTTCCTTAAGTGCCGCACTGGCGGAAAAAGGATACTTTTTAAGCATTCATATCACCGGCTCTTCCTCTCCGAAGGAACGTGCCACACTGGAACTGCTCCGTTCTCAGAATATCGCCGGACTTGTCTACTATCCCAAGCGTGACAATATCCACCTGGAACAGTTAAACGATTTCCTGTTTGCAAACGCCCGGTTGTCATCATCGACAAGCAGACCGACTGTCCGTATTTAAACAATGTTGTCTGCGACAATTACGATGGCGGACGGCAGCTCACCCGTCACCTCCTGGAACAGGGGCATCGCAACATTGCCTTTTTCACAACAGCTCCCCTTTCCGAAACCTCGTCGGTCCGTGATCGTTTCGGCGGATTTTGCACGAAATAAAAGCCGCCGGAATCATGCCCGATTCCCGGCAGCTTATCACCTGGCCACATGCACTTTCTACAGAAGATGCCCTTTCAACAGAAATCACACCTTTTCAACAGCAGCTCCTTATCCTGCGGCAAAATGGAATTACTGCACTTCTCGCAGAAAATGACCAGGTTGCCGAACTCATCTTTCTTGCCTGCCGTACCATCGGCCTTAGGATTCCGGAAGATCTCTGTCTCTGTGGTTTTGATGACACGAGTCTCAGTCGAAGTCTTGAAATTACCTCTATTCATCAGGACTTTGAAAGCATCGGACGGGAAGCCAGCCGGATTCTCCTTTCCGCACTGGAAAACCCTGCGGCGGAACCGGAAAAAATTGTACTGCCGGTGACACTTGTTCCCCGGGCATCCTCGCTTCGAATGATAAAAACAGAATCCTAAAACCAGATCATTTTTCATCTGAATTTTCTTCCAGAAATTTTCGGATCTTCTCTGGCGGCAGCAATGCATAAATACTTTTATGGAATGTTGCCGCCACTTCCAGTTCTCCGTAATATCCTGTACGCACATCACAATTTCCCTGGAATGCCTCCCGCAGTGTCGCATTCAGCGCTGCTCCCTCATCACTGTCCATAAAATCTTTCAGCATCCGGCAGCAGGTGTGCGTGTTTTCATAATAGCGGCGGTATGCCGGATGAAATTCCCGCATCCATCCGCTCACGGATACACAGAACAACGCCGTCGGATGGATCACCGGCTGATAAAGAAGACGCCATTTTTCCTGCTGTACTGGATCTGCCGCAAACGCAAGCAAAGAAACTTTCAGCTCTTCCATAAAACCCGGATAATCTTCCTCCGTCAGAGAGATAATTTTCTGATTGCGCAGATACTGGTTGATATTCGTCGCATCAATCTGCTCCGGAGAAATGTACTGTAAATAACGGGACATCATTTTCAAATCCGTACCTGCGTGCTCAATCGTATGCTGTGTGATTTTCTGCCACAAAAACTGCTGATATTCCGTAACCGGCGTATCCAGATATGCCATCCACAAATACTGTGCCAGCAGCCGGGCATCCCGGGATTCCATCTGATTCCGGGTAGGATCTTCCGGGCAAAAATCGGTATCTGCAAGCATCCCCGCAAGCTGGTCAAGCGACTGGCACACAGGAAGCTGTCCGCTCAGACGATCCATTTCGCTGATCGTCTGCTGAATGGTAAGCATCTGCGACTGGAGTGCATTCAGCTGTTTATGCAGATAAAATGGTGTTGTGCGCGGCTTGTGAAGAATCGCGCGGATATCCGCCAGTGAAAGTCCTGCCTCGCGCAACTTGCGGATGATAAAAAGTTTTTGAATATCTGCTTCTGAAAAATCATGGTAACCGTTATGTTCATCAACAACAGGCGAGATCATCTTCTGATCGATATAATAATAAACCGTCCTCCTGGACAATCCTGTTTTTTTGATTACTTCCTGAATTCTCATTGTTGCACCCCGTTTTTCCTTTTGTCCAGTCATTCCCCCGCATTCTGACTGTTTCTCTTTTTTTCACTCTTTTTCTTTCTGTTTTTCCGCTTTTTTCGTTTTGATTTTATAAAAGCATACACCTGGTGTATACTTTTGTTTCCTATTATATCCTGTTTTCCCTCAAAAAGCCACGTAACAATTCTCTTTTTCCATAGAAATCTTCTGCTTTTGAGAAAAGAATGCTGTTTATTTCTGAAAAAATTTGCATTGACTGTCCACCAACGATATCCCGTATAATAAAGGAAAAGATTTGCAACAAAATTTAAGAGAAAGGAAATATCCCGTTTTTTGTATTCTCCAAAACGAATCGTCATTCAGAGTCAAATGATTTTTCATGCAAAATTCATTTTTCTCCGAATCGTTAAAAAAATAAAAACTACAGCCTGCATAATCAGTTTTCATTGATACGAAAAAACGGGATCGGGTGAATGGTATGATGTTAAAAGATAAAGTTGCAATTGTTACCGGCGGAACCAGAGGAATCGGCTATGCCATTGTGCACAAATTTCTGCAGAACGGCGCGAAAGTCGTCCTGTTCGGATCCCGGGAAGAGACCGTTGCAAAAGCGGTTGCATCTTTAAAAGAAGAAAACCCGGACTGGGAAGTTTCCGGTGCATGGCCAAAGCTAACCGATGCAGCTGCCATGGTAGATGAGATCAACAAAGTCAAAGAAAAATACGGCAAAATCGATATTCTTGTGAACAACGCCGGTGTCTCAGACAGTACACCAATTGACAAGTATACCGCAGAGCGCTTTGCCAGTGTCATGGATCTAAATGTCAACGCCATGATGAACGGCATCCTTCCAACCGTTGCTATTATGAAAGAACAGGGCGGCGGCTGTATTTTAAATACCAGTCAATGGTCAGCATCTGCGGCCAGCCGGGCGGCGTTGCTATCCATCCAGTAAATATGCGGTCAACGGTCTGACCTGGTCCCTCGCACGGGAACTTGGTCCTTTCCATATCCGTGTAAACGCGGTTGCACCTGGCATCACCCGTACCGATATGGTTGCCGCACTTCCAAAAGAAATGATTGATCCACTCATCAACCGCATTCCTCTTCGAAGAATTGGTGAGGCAGAAGACATTGCAAACGCATTCCTCTTCCTGGCAAGCGATATGGCTTCGTATGTAACCGGAGAAATTCTTTCCGTGGATGGTGCGATGAGATCCTGATTTATTTTTCATCCAGTTGTACACCATTTTCTGATTTTGAGGTTATCTGCGTAAAATCTATGGTTTTATGATAGAAAAATCCTGCAAGACGTTAAACTATCTCTCAATCTTCCGCTTTCCATTTTGAAGATTGGGAGGCAGTTCATGTCCCACAGGATTTTTTCCTATATAGCAGCAGATATTCTCAATCCGATTCGCTGCTTATTGTTTTTCACCATGGAAGCAAAGGACTTCCTTGATTTGGTTAAATCATATTTGGAAACTTCTAAAGTGTCAGTTGACGTAGTTAGAAAAACAGCATCACCACTCCCAGCGCACAAAGCAAAATTCCCGTCACGCGGTTCAGCATTTTCACATTTGCCCCGTTGGCCCATTTCGCTCCAATCTGTGCAAAGACCAGGTACTGATGACACAGGCAATCAGAATTGGAATGTCCGGCGCGCGCCGATATAAAAATGGGAGATCGCACCGGTCAGAGCTGTAAAGGTCATAATAAAGACGCTCGTTCCAACTCCTGTTTTCAGTTCATATCCGAGCACGCTGGTCAGCACCAGAAGCAGCATCATGCCACCGCCTGCTCCGACAAATCCACAGATAAATCCAATCACAACACCGCAGAGAATCGACTGCTGGATTTTCTGTTTTTCTGATTTGTTTGCCTGTACTTCTTTCGTCGTCATGATCGGACGGATGATAAATTTCAGTCCGACAAACAGTGTCATCACTTTCGAAAATCCGCCATGGTTCCATTTGGCACAAGCGAAGATACGAAGCTGCCGACCAGTGTAAAAATCAGAACAGATATCAGCATAATCACGCCGTGGCGGATATCAATGTTTTTATTCTTTTTATAAGTCCAGGCACTTACTCCTGATGCCAGCACATCCGATGCCAGCGCAATGCCAATCGCCTGATAAGCCGGCATGTGTAAAAAGGTAATCAGCATCGGTGAAACAACGGCCGCTGCGGAGAGTCCCGCAAGTCCCGTGCCAAGCCGGCGCCAAGACCAGCCACAATACATACGATAAGTTGTGTTATTGTCATAGTTTTTCTGTCATCCGCTTAGATCCGTTGCACTTTTCCTGTACTTTGCCATTTAGGGGCAGATGACTGTTTTCCTCCTCTTTCTGTTTTTGTTTTGTCTTATTTTTTCTATTATGTTCTTCTCTCTGGCTTTCAGCGTTTTTATTTTTCCGTCACGTTCCTCCGAATCAGCTCGCATAATCTGAGAAATTCTTCCCTGTCTTCTCTGGAAATTCCGGAAAACAACGATTCTCCAAACGCTCTCTGGCAATCCTGTCCAAAGCGGATAATTTCTGATGCACTTTCTTCTAGCTTCAAATGCACTTTCTTGCGATCCGCCGCATCTGTTTCTTTTTGAATGTATCCTTTTTCACACAGCTTGTTCACTGCCAGTGAAACATGCGATTTCTGCATTTTCCGCACACGCACAATATCCACTGCAAGATCAAACTGGCTGTTATTCGCAAGAAACAGCAGAACATCCACTTCCGCAGCTGACAGATCATAACGCACCATGACCTTTTTTCGGTACTGGTTGTATTTTCGTTCTACCTCCACTGCAAATTGCCATTGTTCATCAAACATACTTTTTCACCTTCTTTTTTAACTTGATATTCTTATTTGTTCTATTTTGAACTTTTTTTGTATAATAGTTCTTTTTTGAACATTTGTCAAGGAGTGTACACGGAAAACGTTCGAACTTATAAATCTAAAGTATTTTTATAAAGTGCAGAAAATTATATTCTTGACTCTATAATCATTGTAGGGTTTACTATAATCGTAACATTCTACAACAGGAGGTTTCCCTATCATGGAACGAAACTTAACAACCGGCAGTATCTGGAAAAATATTTTCTATTTTTCGCTGCCTTATCTCTTATCGTATTTTCTGCAGACGCTCTACGGCATGGCAGATCTTTTCATCATCGGACAGTTTGAAGGCGCGGCCAGTACAACAGCCGTTTCCATCGGCAGTCAGGTTATGCATATGATTACCGTTATCATCGTGGGACTTGCCATGGGAACGACTGTCAGCATCGCGCAGGCCGTCGGCGCAAAAGATAAAAAGCAGGCATCACGCTGCACAGGAAATACCATCACTTTATTTCTCGGTGTTTCCGTCGTGCTGATGGTAATCCTGCTTCTTCTGGTAAAGCCGATCGTACTTGTGATGTCCACACCATCCGAAGCCGTTTCCGGCACCGTCGCTTATCTGACGATCTGTTTCATTGGTATTCCATTTATCACCGCGTATAATATCATCAGTTCCATCTTCCGTGGACTTGGTGATTCGAAAAGCCCGATGTACTTCATCGCAGTCGCATGTGCGGCCAATATCACACTCGACTATCTCTTTATGGGCGCCCTGCATCTTGGTCCATCCGGTGCCGCGCTTGGAACCACGCTTTCCCAGACACTCAGCGTCATTCTGGCACTGATTGCGATCCGCAACGTGATACCGGCATCCGTCTTACCCGGTCGGATCTCTCCCCTCAGACAGCTGTGATGGGACAGATTCTTAAAATCGGTGTTCCGATCGCCCTGCAGGATGGTTTTATTCAGATCGCCTTTATCATCATTACCATCATGCTAACCGGCGCGGCCTGGAAGCAGCGGCTGCAGTCGGTATTGTAGAGAAAATCATCAGCTTCCTGTTCCTGATTCCATCTTCCATGCTTTCCACTGTTTCGGCGCTCGGCGCGCAGAACATCGGTGCTGGAAAGCAGAAGCGTGCCGAACAGACCATGTGGTGTGCTGCACTGATTACTGTCGTTTTCGGACTGATCGTCGCTATTACGATTCAGTTTATTTCCGTTCCTGTGGTCGGTCTTTTCACAACAGATGCGGAGGTTGCACGCCTCGGCGGTCAGTATATCCGCGGTTATATCTGGGACTGCATTTTTGCTGGAGTCCACTTCACCTTCAGCGGCTATTTCTGTGCCTGCGGACGGTCGGAATTTTCCTTCCTGCACAATATCATTGCCATTCTGCTTGTTAGAATCCCCGGTGTGTATCTGACTTCCATCTGGTTCCCGGACACGCTGTTCCCGATGGGCATTACAACGGCATGTGGATCTCTGACCTCTATTATCATCTGCCTGCTGGTGTTTCGGTACTTAAAGAAGAAACCGATTCGTACTGCTGTATAAATTTTCTTTGGAGATATCTTTATGACAGACGATCGCAGGAAATCACCTTAATTGACAACGGAATGACAAGCGATCCAGAAAAATTTGTAACAGAAATCCGAATCCCGATTCGACCTTCGGATTCTTTTTAAAAACAACAACCGGGAATATCTGATTTTTTGATTTCAGATATCCCCGGGTTGTTGTTTTCTTTTGTTTTTTTCGGCCTTTTCTACCACACCGGCTTCTGCAGGCAGAACGGCAGTTCCAGTCCATTTTCCTCGAGAAGTTCCTGGTTCGTCAAAATTTCTTTTGCATCTCCATCGCAGACAATGCACCCGCCGGACATCAGAATCACGCGACTGCACGTTTCCAGAATCATGTCGAGATCGTGCGATGCGATGATTTTCAGATGTTCAAAATCGTTCAGAATGTGGATCAGTGATCTGCGGTTTCTGGGATCGAGTGCAATCGATGGCTCGTCCATCAGGATAATATCCGGTGTCATAGCGAGAATCGTCGCGATCGATGCCATCTTTTTTTCTCCGCCCGACATTTTGTAAATTTGTTTGTCCCGCAGATGCTCGATGTGAATCTGTTTCAGTGCATGGTTTACACGTTTTTCCACCTCTTCCTCCGGCAGCCCGTAATTTCGCGGAGCAAATGCAACATCCTCAAATACCGTCGACATGAAAAGCTGGCTGTCGGAATCCTGGAAGACATAGCCGATTTTTTCGCGCACTTTGGGAAGCATCTCTTTTACAACCGGCATTTCCTCCACACGGATGCTGCCTTCGTAGTCCAGATTCAGTCCCACCAGAAGTTTCAGCAGCGTCGATTTTCCAACACCGTTCGCGCCGATCAGTCCGATGCTGTCATTTTCGTGTGCAGTAAACGTGATGTCCTGCAGAATCGGGACTGATTTTTCGTAAGAATAATGAACATGTTCAAAATTGATGTGAATATGACTCATTTTTGCTTATATTGGCGGATTTAAGGCAGGAACACAGCAAATCGAGAAGGTAGTGCGGGAAGATTTTCCAGAAGTCAGGACTCTCAGAATGGATTTTGATACAACAAGAACCAAGGGCAGCTATGAAAAGAT
>ENA-OQHY01001072-OQHY01001072.1-human-gut-metagenome-genome-assembly--contig:-NODE-1072-length-12844-cov-1.412204_pt1 | contig 12844 bp, 19 predicted proteins | sample MGYA00242570_ERZ504733 | MGnify/ENA primary metagenome ERZ504733 (study PRJEB26092, sample SAMD00036219) | human gut metagenome | host: Homo sapiens | study: EMG produced TPA metagenomics assembly of...
TGTTTATCGAAGCAATGGCAGATGGAGCAGTTGCAGAGGGCATGCCAAGAAAACAGGCATATGAATTTGCGGCACAGGCTGTATATGGAAGTGCAAAGATGGTATTAGAAACAGGTATGCATCCGGGTGAGTTAAAAGATATGGTCTGCTCACCGGCGGGAACAACAATAGAGGGAGTTGGTGTGTTAGAAGAAAGAGGCATGCGAAGTGCAGTTTCCGAAAGTATTCGTGCCTGTGTAAAGAAAACAAAACAGTTATAAAAATTCAAGTCGAACATTCGTGAGACTTGGCGCACGATTCTATCAGCACAAGCTGACAAATTCTTCTTAGAATCGCTGCGGTCTACACTTCGTTACGGTCCGCGCAGAACCATCGTCCACTGGACAATGTGCGCCCCACGGAGTGTTATCTCAGTCGGAGATCGAGATGATTTTGCAATATATAACATTGCAAAAGAAAAGCTCTCCTGTTAAAATAAAAAGAAAAGGAATCAATGGAATAGTTTTTATTTTGACAGAAGGGATGAAAATGGAACGAATTTTTCGATTAAGAAAACACTTCCGGAAGAGTAAGAATCCAGTGGCAAAGCTGGCAGGTGTTTTTTGTGGAGTGATTTTAGAATGTTATCATCTGGAAATTAGAGAGAAAGTATGGGATACAATTTGAAAAAGAACTGGATAAAAGGCAGGAAGAAACCTGGAGACGGATACAAAGACAACAGATGAAACAAAAGGGAAAAAAGCAGGAGCCTTAGTTAAATGGGCTCCTGTGTTTTACCGGCTGACAAGGTACTGTTATGATAAATTTGGAAAGGTGACATCTTCTCCAAACCAGTCCGGTGCAGTAAAAGAATTAGCCGAAGATTCGTCAGGAAATTCAACTTCTGCGAGAATCAGTCCTTCATAAGGGGCGTCAAATATATCTAATTCGATGGTATAAGTTTTAAAAGGAATAAGATAGCGGGTTTTGGATAAAATAATGCCGTCGGCTTTTTCTCTAAGATGATAGTAAGCCTGTTCATTTAACGGCAGATTGTATTCTTCTCTTACCATAAGTCCACGACCTTTATAAGTAAAGATATAATCGTCATCCTGTTTTCGGATTCGGATAACAGGGTCGGTGTTTAGATAGGCCTGTTCAATTTTGTGAAAAGAATATTCATTTAGGGAAAATGGCAGGTTTTTAATCAGATATTTTCTTTCGATTTCCATAAAATAAAATGCTCCTTTGATTTTTATATGATGATTGAAATATCATTTACCAGTATCGTATCATAATTTGAGAAAAAAGCAAACAGGAGGAATGTCACATGGCAAAAGTATGTGTGTTTTTAGCAGAGGGCTTTGAAGAAGTAGAAGGATTGACCGTTGTTGATTTGTTAAGAAGAGCCGGAGAAGAAGTGCTTATGGTTTCGATTGGAACAAGTCTTGAAGTGACGGGCTCCCACGGGATTAAAGTGAGTGCAGACCGGTTATTTGAAGAGGGAGATTACAGTGATGCAGATATGCTTGTACTGCCGGGCGGGATGCCGGGAACTCTGCATTTAGGAGAACACAAAGGTTTAACCGAATTATTGATAAAATTTAATGAAGCAGACAAAAAAATAGCAGCAATCTGTGCCGCACCAGGAGTATTTGGAGCAAATGGAATTTTAAAAGGCAGAAAAGCAACCTGCTATCCGGGATGCGAGGAAAAATTAAAAGGGGCAGTTCTTTCGGAAGAAGCAGTGGTACGTGATAAGAATGTGACAACAAGCAGAGGGGTTGGAACGGCAATTGCGTTTGCGCTGGAGCTGATTAGTCAGTTAGAAGGTGAAGTAAAGGCACATCAGATAAAAAAATCAATCGTTTATTAAAAAAATGCTGGTATTTTAAAAAACCTTGTGCTATACTGTGATAATGACTGTAAGTATGAAAAATGGTCTATTTATGGGCAGAAATGCATGAATACCTAATATGCATCAATACATATAGAATTCAAGGAGGAATCATTTAAAATGAGCGTACAGGTAGAAAAACTCGAAAAAAACATGGCAAAGCTGACAGTTGAAGTATCAGCAGAAGATTTTGAAAAAGCAGTAAACACTGTTTACAACAGAAACAAAAAAAGCATCAACATTCCAGGATTCCGTAAAGGAAAAGCTCCACGTGTTATGATTGAAAAAATGTATGGAGTAGGTGTATTTTTTGAAGATGCAGCAAATCTTTTGATTAATACAGAATATCCAAAGGCAGCACAGGAAAGCGAATTAGACATCGTTTCCAGACCAACAATTGACATTGTACAGATTGAAAAAGGAAAATCTTTCATCTTTACAGCAGAAGTTGCTGTAAAACCGGAAGTTACTTTAGGTGAATATAAAGGTGTAGAAGTAGAAGTATCCGCAGCAGACGTAACAGAAGAAGAAGTTGCTGCAGAACTGAAAAAAGAACAGGAAAAGAAACTCCAGAACAATCGACGTAGACGACAAGAGCAGTTGCTGATGGAGACATGGTAACACTTGACTTGAAGGATTCGTTGACGGAGTTGCTTTTGAAGGCGGAAAAGGAACCGATTATCCGCTGACAATTGGTTCTAACTCTTTCATCCCGGGATTGAAGAGCAGTTGGTTGGTGCAGTAATCGGAGAAGAAAAAGAAGTAAACGTTACTTTCCCGGAAGATTATCATGCAGAAGACCTCAAAGGAAAAGCTGCTGTATTTAAATGCACAGTAAAAGCAATTAAAGTAAAAGAACTTCCGGAATTAGATGATGAATTCGCAAAGATGTTTCTGAATTTGAAACATTTGCAGAATACAAAGCTGAATATCGAAAAGAACTTAAAAGAAAGAAAGAAGCAGACTGCAAAACGTGCAAAAGAAGATGCAGCAGTAGATAAAGTAATCGAAAATGCACAGATGGATATCCCGGAAGCTATGGTTCAGCTTCAGATTGAGGAGCTGTTAAACAACTTTATCTCAAGACTTCAGCAGCAGGGACTTTCCATTGACCAGTACTATCAGTTCACAGGTTCTGACCGTGCAGCAATGGAAGAACAGTTAAGACCACAGGCTATGAAGACGATCCAGACACGTCTGGTACTTGAAAAAGTTGCAGAAGTAGAAGATATCCAGATTTCTGATGAAAAAGTTAATGAAGAAATCGCAAAAATGGCTGAAGCATACAAAATGACAGCTGAAAAATTAAATGAATTAATGGGTGACTACGAAAAAGAACAGATGAAGAAAGAATTTAGCTGTTCAGGAAGCAGTTACTTTACTTGCAGATGCTGCAAAAGTAACAGAAGTCGTAGAAAATAAAGAGGCTTAATCAGTCCTTTGAACCTGTTTGACAGAATAGGAGGAGTTTCATGAGTTTAGTACCATATGTGATTGAACAGACAAGCAGGGGAGAGAGAAGTTATGATATCTATTCCCGCTTGCTGAAAGACAGAATTATCTTTTTAGGAGAAGAAGTAAATGATACAACTGCAAGTCTTATTATTGCTCAGCTTCTGTTCTTGGAATCAGAAGATCCTGGAAAAGATATTCAGTTATACATTAACAGCCCGGGTGGTTCAGTTTCAGCAGGATGGGGAATTTATGATACCATGCATTATATTAAATGTGATGTATCAACAATCTGCGTAGGTATGGCTGCAAGTATGGGAGCATTCCTTCTTGCAGGTGGTGCAAAAGGAAAACGTTGCTCTTCCGAATGCAGAAATCATGATTCATCAGCCATCTGGCGGTGCAAAGGGTCAGGCAACAGAGATTGAAATCGTTGCAAATATGATTCTGAAAACCAAAAAGAAACTGAATGAGACTCTGGCTGCAAATACTGGTCAGCCTTATGAAGTCGTTGCCAGAGACACGGAAAGAGATTATTATATGTCCGCAGAAGAGGCAAAGGCTTATGGTCTGATTGACAGCATAATTGAGTATAAAAAGTAAGACAAAAGATAAGACTCCTGCGCTTTGGCTCGGGGGTCTTTTCGCCATTAAAAAGAGAAGTAAAACAGAAAGGAAAAGAAATGGCAATGAAAGGAAATGAACCGAAAGTCCGCTGCTCATTTTGTGGAAAAACACAGGAGCAGGTGCGTAAATTGATCGCCGGACCAAACGGAACTTATATTTGTGATGAGTGTGTGGAAATCTGTGCAGAAATCTGTGCGGAAGAAAGTGCAGATTATGCAGAACCGATGAACGATGAAATTAATCTGCTGAAACCACAGGAGATTAAGTCATTTCTGGATGACTATGTAATCGGACAGGATGAAGCCAAAAAAGTACTTTCCGTAGCAGTTTATAATCATTATAAAAGAGTATTGGCAGGCAGTAATTCAGATGTAGAACTTCAGAAGAGTAATATTTTGATGTTAGGACCGACAGGTTCCGGAAAAACTCTGCTTGCACAGACACTTGCAAAACTGTTAAATGTTCCATTTGCAATCGCAGATGCGACAACACTGACAGAAGCAGGTTATGTAGGAGAGGACGTAGAAAATATTCTGCTTAAGATTATTCAGTCAGCAGATTATGATGTAGAACGTGCACAGTTATGGTATTATCTACATTGATGAAATTGATAAGATTACCAGAAAATCAGAAAATACTTCCATTACCCGTGATGTATCCGGTGAAGGGGTACAGCAGGCACTGCTGAAAATTATTGAAGGAACAAGTTGCAAGTGTTCCGCCTCAGGGAGGAAGAAAACACCCGCAGCAGGAATTTATCCAGATTGATACCAGCAATATTTTATTTATCTGTGGTGGTGCATTTGAGGGCTTAAATAAAATTATTGAAACCCGTATGGATACAAAATCAATCGGATTTAATACTGAGATTGCAGATAAAAAAGAACGAAATATCGGTGATGTGTTAAAAGAGGTTATGCCGCATGACCTTGTGAAATTTGGTATGATTCCGGAATTTGTCGGACGAGTACCGGTTATTGTCTCTTTAGATGCGTTGGATAAAGAAGCTCTGGTTCGTATCTTAAAAGAGCCGAAAAACTCTTTAGTAAAACAGTACGAAAAAACTGTTTGAATTAGATGGCGTGAAAATTAGAGTTTGATGAATCCGCAATTAATGCCATTGCAGAAAAATCTATGACAAGAAAAACCGGAGCGAGAGGACTTCGCGCTATCATGGAGAATACCATGATGGATTTAATGTATGAAATCCATCCGATGAGACCATCCGTTCCTGCAAGATTACCAAAGAAGTGGTAGAGGGAACAGGAAGTGCCGAACTCGAACATGGAGAGATGCAGCCTCCGACAAGAAGAAGCAAAGGCGGACGCAAACGACAATAAACCGGAGACGGCATAAAAGAGGTATACATCAATGAAAATAAGGAGGTGTGGGAATTGAGTGACATAATGTATCATTTACCGGCGGTTGCCCTCAGAGGAACGACCATTCTTCCTGATATGATTGTTCACTTTGATGTAAGCAGAGAAAAATCGATTCAGGCGATTGAACAGGCGATGGTGCAGGACCAGAGGATTCTCTTGATTACACAAAAAATCCTGAGACAGAAGAACCGGTTCAGGAGGATTTATATCCAATTGGAACAATTGCAGAAATTAAACAATTGGTAAAACTTCCAAAGAACATTGTTCGGGTTTTAGTAGAAGGAATCGAGAGAGCACAGCTGGTTTCTTTAGAAGAAAATCCAAATTATCTTGAGGCACAGATAGCGGTTTTTGAGCCGGAAGAAGACTTGGATGAAACAGTAAAAGAAGCAATGCTTCGCAGTATCAAAGAATTATTTGTACGTTATTGTAATTCCAATAAGCAGGTCAGCAAAGAACTTGCCGGTCAGATTTTGGAATTAGAGGACGTGGAAAAGTTTTAGATCAGATTTCGATTCACATTCAGATTCGCTACGAAGAACGACAGAAGATTTTAGAGGCAGTCAGTCTTGAGGACCGTTATGAAATTGTAGGAATGATTCTTACAAACGAAATCCAGATTATGGAAATCGGAGCAAGACTTCAATCTAAAGTGAAAGAGCGTGTCGATAAGAATCAGCGTGAATATATTTTGCGGGAACAGTTAAAAGTAATCCGTGAGGAATTAGGCGAAGATAATTCTGCAACGGAAGCGGAACAATTTTTTAGAAACCGTAAAGAAATTAAAAGGCAAAAAAAGAAGTCAAAGAACGTATTACAAAAGAAATCAACCGGTTTAAAAATACTGTGGGAAGTCCGGCAGAGTCAGGGGTAATACGTACCTATATTGAGACGTTATTGTCTCTGCCATGGGACAAGACCAGTCGCGATAATAAGAACCTGCAGGGAGCGTATCAGATTCTTGAAGAGGAACACTATGGCCTGGAAAAAGTAAAAGAGCGTATCATGGAATTCCTTGCGGTACGGACATTGACGAAAAAAGGCGAAAGTCCGATTCTCTGTCTGGTAGGACCGCCCGGAACCGGAAAAACCTCCATTGCAAAGTCGGTAGCACATGCGTTGAATAAAGAATATGTCAGAATCAGCTTGGCGGAGTGCGTGACGAAGCAGAAATCCGTGGACATAGGAGAACTTATGTGGGCGCAATGCCGGGTCGTATTGCAAATGGAATTGATTCAGGCGGGAGTCAAAAATCCTCTGATGCTGTTAGATGAAATAGATAAAGTCAGCAGTGATTACAAAGGAGATACCTCTTCCGCTCTTCTGGAGGTACTGGATTCTGAGCAGAATCATAAATTCCGTGACCATTATGTGGAAATTCCTCTGGATTTATCAGAAGTGCTTTTCATTGCAACTGCAAATGATTTACAGACTATTCCGGGTCCGCTTTTAGACCGTATGGAAATCATTGAAGTCAGCAGCTATACCGAAAATGAAAAATGGCATATTGCAAAAGAACATCTGATTCCAAAGCAGATTAAGGCACACGGATTAAAATCAGCACAGCTTGAAATTTCTGATGAAGCTTTAAGAGAAATGATTACTGCTTATACAAGAGAAGCAGGTGTCAGAAGTCTGGAGCGAAAGATTGGAACAATCTGTAGAAAATCAGCCAGAAAAATCTTAGAAGAAAAAGAAAGCTGTGTAAGAGTAGAAAAAGAGAATCTGGAAGAATTTTTAGGAAGAGCGCGTTATACGTTCCAGAAGAAAAATGAAGAAGATCAGATAGGGATTGTACGTGGACTTGCATGGACCAGTGTTGGTGGGGATACGCTTCAAATCGAGGTGAATCTGATGCCGGGTCAGGGTGAGTTTGTATTGACCGGACAGATGGGAGATGTCATGAAGGAATCTGCACAGATCGGAATCAGCTATATCCGCTCAATTGCAGAGAACTATCAGATTGATGCAGAATTTTTTAAAAACAATGACATACATATCCATATTCCGGAAGGAGCGGTTCCAAAGGATGGTCCATCAGCCGGAATTACCATGGCGACAGCAATGCTTTCTGCAATTACAAAAATTCCGGTAAAAGCAAATCTTGCAATGACCGGTGAAATTACTTTAAGAGGTCGTGTCCTTCCAATCGGAGGATTAAAAGAAAAACTGCTTGCGGCAAAAAATGCCGGAATTACAATGGTACTTGTTCCGAAAGAAAATAAACCGGATGTAGAGGAATTAGAAAAAGAAATTACAGACGGACTGAATATTATCTTTGTAAGCTCTATGGAAGAAGTAATAAAAGAAGCATTTACGGGAGGTCAGGTATGATTATAAAAAATGTGTCACTGGACATTGTGTGTGGAATTACCAGCACACTTCCTGATACTGAGTTACCTGAGGTTGCATTTGCGGGAAAATCAAATGTGGGAAAATCTTCTTTGATTAATGCATTAATGAATCGTAAAGCACTGGCAAGAACCAGTGCTTCCCCGGGTAAGACACAGACCATTAATTTTTATAATATTAATGATGCCATGTATCTGGTAGATTTGCCGGGATATGGATATGCAAAGGTTTCGCAGTCAGTAAAAGAACAGTGGGGAAAATTAATTGAACGTTATCTCCAAAAATCAAAGCAGTTAAAAGCGGTCTTTTTGCTGATTGATATTCGGCATGACCCGTCAGCAAATGACAAAATGATGTATGACTGGATTGTACACAATGGTTATCAGCCGATATTATTGCAACAAAAGTAGATAAATTAAAACAGCAGCCAGGTACAGAAACACGTGAAGGCATTGAAACAAGGACTCGAGCTGCTTGCGGGCACACAGGTCATTCCATTCTCTGCCGAAACCAAGCAGGGAAGGGAAGAAATCTGGAAAATTATGGATGAATTGCTGTTTGAATGCAGCTAAGCATTCCCCTGCTTCAAGTGCGCGGACACTAAGCGGCGGGTGAGGGGGATGCTTCTGTCAGTGGGAGTTGAAAGCTCCCACTGACAGATCGCGAAGCGACTGCGTTCATGAGCAAGTAGCAAAGCGGATTGCGAATGTCCGCTTTATAGCAGCTAAGCACTCCAACGCTTTACACCGTGCAATGCCTGAAAAAATAGAAAGGGTGGCTGATGAAAAAGCATAACCCGTTTTAAAGTTTGGAGAAAAAGGATGTTAAAGGGAATTATATTTGATATGGACGGAGTGCTGATCAACAGTGAACCAGTACATTACCGTATCTGGAAAGAAGCACTTTTAACACGTGGAATTGAATTGGATTATGAGGTCTATAAACCTTGTATTGGTTCTACACTTGGATTTCTTATGAATCTTCTTCATGAAACCTATGGAATTGACAGAGAAGATAAGGCATTAGTGGATACCATGAAAAAGATTAAAGCGGAAACGGTGGAACGGGAGGGTATCCCGATGATAGAGGGCGTGCCACAGTTGCTGGAACGCTTAAAAAATGCTGGATACAAAATGGCGATTGCTTCTTCTTCACCGCTTTCTTATATTCAAATGGTTACAAAACGTTTAAATATTCGGCACTACTTTGATAAAATATTAAGTGGAGAGAATGTAAAGCATCCGAAACCGGCACCGGACGTCTTTTTGGCAGCAGCAGAGGAACTTGAATTAGACGTAAGTGAATGTCTGGTTGTGGAAGATTCTACCAATGGATGCCGTGCGGCAAAAGCGGCAAATATAACCTGTATGGGATATTTTAATCCGGATTCAGGAAAGCAGGACTTAAGTCAGGCGGCAATGATAATCGAAGGCTATGAAGAGATTGATGCCAGATTTGTGGAAAAAGTTTATTGCCACAATCACCATCTTCCAGCAGTGGTATGTGAGACCCCACGACTTTTAGTTCGGGAAATGTCAGAAGCGGACTTACCACAAATGCTTGCTTTAAATGAGCAGAATTCAACAGAAAATGCGGTTGAGGGAAAGGAAAAGACATTGGAAGAAGAAATCGAAAACTTCCCAAGTTACCGAAGATATATGTATGAATTGTGTGATATGGGCTATTGGGCAGTGATAGAAAAACAAAGTGGTAAAATTATCGGACGAGTGGGAATCGAACCGAAAATCTGGAATCAGGGTCGTTCTGTTGTGGAACTGGGTTATCTGATTGATGAAGCTTATCAAAGACAGGGATATGGATATGAAGCCTGCCATGCAATTCTTTTAGAAGCCAAAGAGCGAGGCGCAAAGTATCTTTACTGCCGGATTCATTCGGAGAACAAATCATCCATTGCGCTGGCAAAAAAACTGGGATTTTAAAATCGATTATCATGTGGAACAGGATGCAAAAGAAATAGAAGTTTATCGGTATGTATGTGGAAATGACAGAGTGTTACAAGAGAGAGGATAGACGATGGGAATCATTAAAGCATTAAAGTTAATGCATGATTATTATAAATATGATGAAAATGGACATATAGAAGAAACACATCGTGCGCTCGATGACATTAATCTGGATATTGAACAGGGACAGTTTATTGCAGTTCTTGGACATAATGGTTCCGGGAAATCGACGCTGGCAAAGCATATCAATGCGCTTTTATATCCAACAGAGGGTGCAATGGTAGTAGATGGAATCAATACTTCTACGGAGGAAGAAATCTGGAAAGTACGTCAGAAAGCCGGCATGGTATTTCAGAATCCCGATAATCAGATTATTGGTTCGATTGTGGAAGAAGATGTCGGATTTGGTCCGGAAAATATGGGTGTGGAAACGGATGAAATCTGGAGAAGAGTCAATAAAAGTTTAGAGGCAACCGGTATGACGGCATATAGAAGTCATTCTCCGAATAAACTTTCCGGAGGACAAAAACAGAGAGTGGCAATTGCCGGTGTGATGGCAATGGAGCCAAAGTGCATTATTTTGGATGAGCCTACGGCGATGCTTGATCCAAACGGACGAAAAGAAGTGCTGCAGGCGGTAAAGGAATTAAACGAAAAGAAAGGCATCACAGTCGTTTTGATTACCCATTACATGGAAGAGGTGACTTTGGCGGATAAAGTATTTGTTATGGATAAAGGAAAAATTGTCATGCAGGGAACACCAAGGGAAGTATTTTCAAAAGTAGAAGAGTTAAAATCCTATCGTCTGGATGTACCGCAGGTTACTTTGTTGGCGCATGAACTGAAACAGGCAGGTGTGCCGCTACCGGATGGAATATTGACAAGAGAGGAACTGGTGAGTGCATTATGTCGATAAAATTAGAAAATGTAACCTATACTTACAGTCCGGGAACCGCTTATGAGATGCATGCATTAAAAGACGTCAGTCTGGAGATTCCACAGGGACAGTTTATGGGAGTTATCGGACATACCGGCAGTGGAAAATCAACGTTAATTCAGCATTTAAACGGACTTATCCGTCCGACTTCAGGAGTTGTTTCTTATAATGGGGAAGATATCTGGAAAGAAGGATATCCGCTTCGAAACCTTCGCAGTAAAGTCGGATTGGTCTTTCAGTATCCGGAACATCAGCTGTTTGAAACAGATGTGCTTACCGATGTCTGCTTTGGTCCAAAAAATCTTGGAGCAAGTCAGGAAGAAGCAGAAGAAAGGGCAAGAATGGCACTTGCGCATGTTGGATTTCCAGAGAAATCTTATAAAAGTTCGCCATTTGAACTTTCCGGAGGACAAAAAAGAAGAGTGGCAATTGCCGGAGTTTAGCAATGGAACCGGAAGTATTGATTTTAGACGAGCCGACAGCGGGTCTTGACCCAAGAGGCAGAGATGAAATCTTAGACCAGATTGCAATGCTTCACGAAGAACGAAAAATTTCGGTGGTACTGGTTTCACACAGTATGGAAGATATCGCAAAATATGTAGAGCGCATGATTGTGATGAAATAAAGGGGAAAAAGCATTTGACGGAACGCCAAAAAGAAGTCTTTTCTCATTATAAAGAACTGGAATCAATGGGGCTTGCAGCACCGCAGATTACCTATATCATGATGATCTGCAGGCAAAAGGTCTTCCGGTTGATACAAATGCGACAACGATTGAGGAAGCAAAGAGAAGTATTTTAAGAGCACTGGAGAAACAGATACTATGATAAAAGATATCACAATTGGCCAGTATTATCCGGCAAAATCAATTTTGCATCGCTTAGACCCGAGAGTGAAATTTGTAGGAACAATTGCATTTTTAATCTCACTGTTTGTTGCAGATTCTTTATGGGGGTATCTGCTGGCCACAGCATTTTTAGCGGTGGTGATTGTACTTTCCAAAGTTCCGGTTAAATTTATGATGAAAGGTTTAAAGCCATTGTTTTTTATTTTTATCCTTACAGTGGCATTTAACCTGTTCTTAGTTCCCGGAAAAGTGGTTGTACAGATTTGGATTTTAAAGATTACAGAAGAAGGAATCCGTCAGGCGATAAAAATCGGAATCCGACTGATTTATCTGGTTATGGGTTCTTCTGTTATGACATTGACAACGACACCAAACCAGTTGACCGACGGTCTGGAAAAATTAATGCGTCCGCTCAACAAAATTAAAGTTCCGGTTCATGAAATCGCAATGATGATGTCGATTGCACTGCGTTTTATTCCGATTTTAATGGAAGAGACGGATAAAATTATGAAAGCACAGATTGCCAGAGGGGCAGATTTTGAATCGGGAAATTTAATCAAAAAAGCGAAAAATTTAATTCCGCTGTTAGTTCCGCTTTTTATTTCAGCATTTCGAAGAGCAGATGATTTGGCAATGGCAATGGAAGCCCGCTGTTATCATGGAGGAGACCATCGTACATCCATGAAACCATTAAAATATCAGAATCATGATATTATGGCATATCTGGTTTTACTGGTTTATCTGATTGCCAACATTGTATTGCGTATTATAGTATAATGTACTCTCGGAATTTTTTGAGTATATTGTTATAAATTAGTGGCAAAAACCCACAGGCTTGCCTGTGAGAGTAGTCAGAGGAGGAATAGAACATGAAACGGGTCATGCTTGAAATTGCCTATGACGGAACAAATTATTGTGGATGGCAGGTACAGCCAAATGGAATTACAGTTCAGGAAGTGATTAACCAAAAGTTATCGGAATTACTAAAAGAGCCGATTGAAACCATCGGAGCAAGCCGTACGGATGCAGGAGTACATGCACTTGGAAATGTAGCTGTGTTTGATACAAGTGCAAGGATGCCGGGAGAAAAAATTTCTTATGCCTTAAATCAAAGACTGCCGGAAGACATTCGGATTCAGATGTCAAAAGAAGTTGAACCGGATTTTCATCCTCGTTATCGAAACAGCAGGAAAACGTATGAATATCGGATTTTAAATAAAAAATTTCCGGTTCCGACAAAACGGCTGTATTCTCATTTTACTTATCTTCCATTAGACGTGGAAAAAATGCGAAAAGCCGGAGAATATCTGCTTGGAGAACATGATTTTAAGAGTTTCTGCGGAGCAGGGGCACAGGTCAAAACGACAGTGCGGACCATTTATGATTTTCAGATAAAAAAAGAGGACG
>ENA-OQHY01001073-OQHY01001073.1-human-gut-metagenome-genome-assembly--contig:-NODE-1073-length-12818-cov-1.057679_pt1 | contig 12818 bp, 20 predicted proteins | sample MGYA00242570_ERZ504733 | MGnify/ENA primary metagenome ERZ504733 (study PRJEB26092, sample SAMD00036219) | human gut metagenome | host: Homo sapiens | study: EMG produced TPA metagenomics assembly of...
AAAGAAGGAGGCAAGGCAGATGAATTGAAGCAAAAGTAGAAATGTTGGAATTCCAACAATTGGGAGATGAGCGGGGACAACTTGTAGTAGTAGAGGGAGCGAAAGATATTCCATTTGAGATAAAACGTATTTTTTATATTTATGGCACAGATACAGGGTTGTACGGGGACAACATGCGAATCTCAGAACAGAATTTGTTTTGATCAACGTTGCGGGACGCAGTAAAGTTAAGGTGATGGATGGACTTGGAAATGAGACAGTTTTTTGCCTGAATCGTCCACATACAGGCATTTACCTTCCAAAGATGACATGGAAGGAAATGTATGATTTTAGTGAGGATTCTGTATTGCTTTGCCTTGCCAGTGAGCATTATGATGGTGACGAATATATAAGAGATTATAATACGTATCAGGAAATGGTGAAAGAGCAGAGGGAGATAAAATAAATGGAGATTATGGCAAACCGTTTAGACCGCGGATTTTATATGTATCAGAAAGAATTTGAAGATAAAGCATTGGAGGTTTTACGTTCCGGCTGGTATGTACTTGGAAAAGAAGTTTCTGGTTTCGAAGAGGAATATGCAGCATATACAGGTGCAAAATATTGCGTAGGCCTTGCAAGTGGTCTTGATGCATTATGGCTGGCATTTCGTGTGCTTGGAATTGGAGCAGGCGATGAAGTGATCGTACAGGGAAATACTTATATTGCCAGTGTAATGGGTATTACGATCAATGGCGCAACACCGGTATTTGTAGAACCTGATAAATACAATAATATTGATACAACCAAAATAGAAGAAAAAATTACAGACCGGACGAAGGCGATTCTTGTTGTTCATTTATATGGACAGGCATCTAAAATGGATGATGTGATGGAATTGGCAAAAAAATATCATCTGAAAGTAGTAGAGGATTGCGCACAGTCACATGGGGCTTGCTATAATGGCAAGATGACAGGAACGTTTGGTGACATCGGATGTTTTTCCTTTTATCCGTCAAAGAATCTTGGAGCATTTGGTGATGCGGGAGCGATTGTTACAGACGATGAACAGATAGCAAAAGATATGAAGATGTATCGAAACTACGGCAGTGAGAAGAGATATTATAATAAAGTGGTTGGTGCAAATTCCCGTCTTGATGAGATACAGGCAGGTTTGCTGCGTGTAAGATTGAAACATCTTGATGAACTTGCAGCAGAAAAGGTGGAAATCTGTAATCGTTATTTAAAAGAACTAAAGAATCCACTGATTGAATTGCCAGAGGTACAGAAGAATGCAACAACAATCTGGCATCAGTTTGTCATTCATTGTAAGTACAGGGATGAGTTGATGAATTATTTAAAAGATAAGGGAATTGGAACGATTATTCATTATCCGATTCCACCACATTTATCTGAGGCATATGAGTATCTTGGATTAAAAGAAGGGGCACTACCAATCACAGAGAGGTATGCGAAGGAAGTTCTTTCTATCCCTCTGTATAATGGGATGACTGAGGAAGAACAGACTTATGTGATCAATGCAATCAATGCGTTTAAGGCATAATAGAGGACAAGAGATGTTAAGAAAACTTGAAAAAAAAGATGCACCGCTTATGATCGAGTGGATGCATGATCAGGATGTAAATTACAATTTCCGGGCGGACTTTGCACATATGACATTAGAGCAGTCACAGAATTTTGTGGAGCATAGTTTTGATGAGGAGAGCCAGAATTTTGCATTCGTGGACGAAAATGATGAATATATGGGAACGATTAGTTTGAAACACATATCGGAAACAGATAAAAATGCGGAGTATGCGGTTGTTACCAGAAAGTGTGCGCAGGGAACAGGGATTGCTTATGAGGCGAACAATGGATATTCTGGAATATGCTTTGTAGAAACTTGGACTGCATCGTGTATATTTAAATGTTCTGGAAGAGAATGTAAGGGCAAATAAGTTTTATAAAAAATGTGGATTTCGATATGAGGGTACCTTTCAAGATCACCTGTGTATTCATGGTGCATACAAGAATCTGAACTGGTATGGAATCCGCAAAGAAGATTTCAGGAGATAATCATATTATGAAAGAGAAAGCAATGGAAAAATTAAAATCGGCTGAATCAGTATCTGGAACAGCATGAGAAAATATTTGCAGTGTTATCTGTAGCAGGATTGATCGCATCTTGTTATTCCATTTTATTTGGTTTGGATTATACACGGTTCCAATGGCAGATGATTATAGCATGGTGTTAGGAACGCATAATGCATGGGAAGCAACACATTCTGTGTCCCGGGTACTCTATTCAGCTCTGGTTGAGATGGCAAGCCGTTTTATGACATGGTCAGGGTCGTTTACAGATATGTTTGTGCAGAGCCTGTTGCCGGGACTGGGCGATTATAATATGTACTTTCTTGTATCGTGGATCTTAATTACATTGGTACTATTTGCGAATTTTTATTTTGGAAAATGTGTGATCATAGATGTACTGAAAGCATCAAAAGAAAAATGGCTGATCATTACATCTGTCGTAACGATTATGCAATTTGAGTGTATCCCTCTGTGTATGATGCCTTCTACTGGTTTGTTGGAGCGATAGGATATACATCCGGTTATGCAGTGAAGCTGATCCTTCTTGGAATGATAATAAGGGAACTAGCAGGAAGCGAAAAAACAACTGTCGTAAAATATATTATGACGGTGCATTTGCTTTTTTGCTTGGGGGGACAGATTATGGTGCAACCAGTGTGTCGCTTATCTGTGTATTTGGCTGTATGTGGATCTGGGGTATCTATACGAAAAGAAAAAGAACTTATATCTTTCTGGTAACATTAAGCTTTATAGCAGCCTGGGTGATCGGGTTATTAGCACCGGGAAATGCTGTCAGAGCAGAGTTGCTGCCGGAACCAAGAGGATTTTTATTTTCAATCCAGCAGGCATTGATTGTCGGGGCAATGAAGATTTATCAATGGGTATCACCTTATATGATTATTATGCCGTTACTATTTCTTCCATTTTTAATCTCTGCTTTAAAGCAGTGCAAATACAGATTTTATTGTCCGGCAGTCATTTCATTCTTGTCATATGGTATATTTTCATCTGTGTATGCACCGACAATTTTATGCAAATTATGGTGCAATCGGTGATGTGACAGGATATACTAACAATGCAATTTATTTAATTTTTGTCGTTTTTGTGGGTATTTAATCTGACGTATTGGATTGGATGGATTTTACAGCGTTTTTCTATGGAAAAACAACAGGATACAGAAGATAAGAAACGTTTTTTCCATTAGTTTATATTATATATCTGCTGTGACTCTTGTTTGTATGATGGTTTGTGTTGCACATATTCCAAGGGATTATAATAGTTTTGAACTATTTCACTGGATAAGGACAGGAACTATGCAGGAGAATAAACAGGCATATCTTGCAAGAGAGAAAATCTATAAAAACAGCGTTGGACAGGATGTAGTAGTTTCAAGAATTACACCACCAATCGCAAGTACAGGCGGAGGAGACATAACGCAGGATCCGAATAATTGGGTCAATCAGTGTATTGCAGCTTATTATGGAATGAAGAGTGTTCGACTGGAATAAAGCACGGATACCGGATTGGAGACATTATGATTGAGAAAGTAAGAAAACTGGCTGTAAAAATAGAAAATAATTCGGACAAAATTGAAATTGGAATGGCTATCGCATTATTAGTGGTAGTGATTCTCTCTGTAATTCCACTATATGTGTTTGGGTATTATACAGTTCCTGTAGCTGACGATTACAATATGATCTTAAAGACACATAGTGCATGGGAAAGCAGTCATTCCATATGGCAGGTCTTTACAGCAGCACTTGCCACAGCAAAGGAATACTATATGACATGGTCGGGAGCATTTTTTAACATGTTCTTACAGTCGCTGCTTCCTGGACTTGGGGATTACAGCACATATTTTCTGTCATCATGGATTTTGATCACTATTTATCTTGCGGCAGCATATTACTTTTGGAATTGTGTGATCATACATTTGTTAAAAGGAAACAGATGGCAATGGCTTATTGTTGCCTCTGTTACAGTAGTCATTCAGATTCAGGCGGTGCCGTCTCTGTATGATATGTTTTATTGGTACGTGGGGGCTGTTGGATATGGACTCGCATATTCCATGAAAATGGTTTTACTTGGAATGATGATAAAGCAGTTGGCAAAACAGAATACTTGTAAAAAGTGGTATTATATATATAGTGTTATCTGTGCATTCCTGATAGGTGGAATGGAATTTGGACCTACAAGTATGGTATTTGTGATTGTATCTGCTTTTATGATTTGTTATTCTGTTTATAAGAAGAGACAAAGATTATATATTGTTTCAGTATCAGCAGCTTATTATGCTGCATGGATCATCGCAGTGATAGCTCCGGGAAACAGTGTGAGACAGGAACAGGTTGGACAGAGAAACAGTGCAGTATTTGCAATTTTGCAGGCATTAAAGCTCGGGGCACAGCGGATGTCATCCAGTCTGAGTAGTTTTTTGCTGATTTTAACTTTGTTAATTTTGCCGGCAGTGATCATCACAGTGAAAAATTGTAATTTGAAATTCAAACATCCATTTATTTTTACATTTTTATCTTATGGAATCTGCAGTTCGATGTATACGCCGATCATATATGCCAATTATGGGCAATTAGGAATTATTAATGTGTACACATATAATGTAATCTATTATACTTTTATTGTTTTTTGGATATTGAATATAATTTATATCACTGGCTGGGTGGTAAGTGTCTGATACCAGAGATTTCCGGACGAGGGATCGGACGTGGAAAACACTATAGACATATTATTATGGAGCGGTTGTTGCATTGCTTTGTCTGGACGTTTTGGTTGCACATAATATAGGAAGCTATGCCAGTGGATATGTTTTACAGACACTCCACGGCGGTGAGTGCAAGTCGGGTAAAGAATATTTTCTGCAGCGTGAAGAAATACTTAGAAATTCACAGGGGCAGGATGTAGTGGTAAATGCAATCTATGTACCACTTAATACAAGCGATAGCAGTGATGTCACTACAGACCCAAATAATTGGGTAAATAAAGCAGTTGCACAATATTATCATTTGAACAGCATTGTCAGAGAGTAAAGGAGAGATGAAGATGATCAGCTTTAATGTACCACCAGTAGTAGGAAATGAATTGAAATATATAGAGCAGGCAATTGGAAATCACAAATCTGTGGAGATGGTGAGTTTACCAAAAAATGTTCTGCATGGATGGAAGAGAAACCGGAACTGCAAAAGCATTATTGACGACATCCTGTACACATGCAACAGAGATGGTGCATTACTTGCAGATATTCAGCCAGGGGATGAGGTAGTCATGCCATCCTTTACTTTTGTTTCAACAGCGGATGCTTTTGTGCTGAGAGGTGCAAAGGTAAAATTTGTAGGCATTCGTCCAGATACGATGAATATTGACGAAACATTAATTGAGGATGCTATTACAGATAAGACGAAAGCAATTGTCCCGGTTCATTATGCAGGTGTGGGTTGCGAGATGGACACAATTATGGATATTGCAAGAAAACATCATTTGCTCGTGATCGAAGATGCTGCGCAGGGTGTTAATGAGCAGTTATAAGGGAAAAGCACTTGGAACAATTGGTGATTATGGCTGTTATTCTTTCCATGAAACAAAGAATTATTCTATGGGGGAAGGCGGAGCTTATTGATCAAAGATCCTGATATGATTGAGCGTGCAGAGATCGTGCGTGAAAAAGGTACAAATAGAAGTAAATTCTTCCGTGGACAGATTGATAAATATACGTGGGTGGATGCAGGATCTTCTTATCTGCCAAGCGAGTTGAATGCGGCATATCTCTGGCACAGTTAGAGCAGGCAGATATGGTGAATGATAATCGTCTGAAATCCTGGAATTTATACAAAGAGCTTCTGACTCCGATTGCAGAAAAGAATATATTACACTTCCATACATTCCAGAGGAGTGATACGCAATAATGCTCAATATTGTTTATATAAAAACAAAAAATCTTGAGGAACGTTCTGCACTGATCTCTTATCTGAAGGAAAATGGTGTGTTGGCAGTATTTCATTATATTCATTGCATGGAGCTCCGGCAGGACAGAAGTATGGTGAATTTATCGGGGAAGATAAATATACAACCAGAGAGAGTGAAAGACTGGTGCGTCTGCCAATGTATTATAATCTCAGTGAAGAAGATATTACATATGTTGCAGAGCTGATCAGCCGGTTTTATGCCAGATAAGGATAAGAGATGATATTAGAGGGAAGTAAAGTTCAATTAAAACCCATTACAAAAGAAGATACGCCATGGATTGTTCGTTGGAGAAATACGGAGAGTGTCAGGAAGAATTTCATTTTTCAGGAATAAATTACGGATGAAATGCACAATCACTGGATGGATACAAAGGTAAAATCCGGACAAGTTGTGCAGTTTTTATTATATAGAAAAAAGAGGGACAGAAGCCAGTTGGATCTGTTTATCTCCGGGATGTTGATAAAATGAATCGTAAAGCTGAATTTGGCATTTTTATCGGCGAAGATTCAGCAAGAAAAAAAGGGATAGGAACAGAAAGTGCACAGAATTATCTGTGAATATGGATTCCGGCAGTTAGGACTTCACAAGATCATGCTGCGTGTGTTTGCTGATAACAGACAGGCGGTCAGAAGTTACGAAAAGGCAGGGTTTTGTCAGGAAGCATTATTGAGAGATGAAATATGTCAGAATGGTGTGTTCCGGGATCTGATCTTAATGGCAAAATTTGAACATATAACAAAGTCAGGAAAAAAGAAATGATGCAGAAGCAAATAGCAGATAGAATTGAAAAATAGATGCATGGCTTGCAAAAAAGAAAAACTTTTTGCGGTTTTATGTGTGTTGGCACTCATTTGTCTTATGATTCCTTTTTATTGGTTTGGACGATATACTGCGCCGCTTGCAGATGATTTTAATACCGTTACAGGAACTTATCATGCATGGATTACATCACATTCCATTTGGCAGGTTATATTAGCAGCAGTCGAAAAAACAAAGGGATATTATATTGGATGGACTGGTGCATTTACCAATGTGTTTCTTCAGTGTCTGATGCGGGATTGGGAGGATTATTCGCACTTATTTTATTGCATCCTGGATCATATTGACTACATTTTTGATTGCAAATTTTTATTTCGGCAAGTGCCTGATCGTGGATGTTATGGGGCAGGAAAAAACAAAATGGCTCATCATTACAGTGATAACAACTGTGATTCAGATAGAATGTCTGCCAGTAGTATATGATGCGTTTTTCTGGTTTGTGGGAGCTGAGGCATTAATTGTGTTTGCTTACTCATTAAATTGATATTAGCGGGTATTATCATAAAGGAATTGGCATCAGATCGGAAGGTCAGACAGGGATGTTGATTTTGAATATGATATATGCTTTTTTGATTGGTGGAACAGAATTTGGACCAACAAGTGTGTTATTAATTTGTGTACTTGGATGTCTTGTTATTTTTAGTATTGTAAGAAAAAGAAAGAGTTGTTATACGCTTATTGTATCAGCAAGTTTTGCTCTGGCATGGATTCTTACAATTGCAGCACCAGGGAATAGTGTCAGACAAAGTATGGTAGGAGAAAAGCGGGGGGGGATTTTTTCTATTGTTCAGGCATTGACGGTAGGGGCTATGAGAATTTATGAGTGGATAAATCCGTTTATGCTGATCGTACCACTTCTTGCATTGCCGTTTATTATCCTCTGCGTAAAAAAAGTAAAATTTGAATTTCCATTACCGGTGTTTGTATCCTTATTATCTTACGGAATCTATTCCTCCATGTATGCGCCGATGATCTATGCAAATTATGGAGCGGTAGGACAGGTAAATGGGTACACGAACAATGTAATTTATCTGATATTTATTTTATTGTGGATGGGAAATGTTATTTATTGGACGGGATGGCTGACAAGGCATTACACAAGCCGGAAAAAACAGTCTATCAGTTGCTACTATGTTTCAGTGCTATGTGGCATATTTTTAATTACATGTGTGGCACATATTCCGGGAGACTATTGCAGCTTTACCCTGTTACACTGGGTTCGTACAGGAACTATGCAGGCAAATATGGAAAAATATCTGGAAAGAGAAGAAATCCTGCGTAATAGTCCAGGAGAAGATGTCGTTGTGGAAGCAATTACCTTTCCAGAAGGAATTTATACTAGTGGCGCCGGCGAGATCACATCAGATGCAGAACACTGGATCAATATCGGAGTGTCGGATTACTATGGAGTTAAGAGCGTGAGGACAGAATAAACAATGAAGAAAATATCTTTTGTGATACCATGTTATGGATCAGAACATACCATTGAAAATGTAGTCAATGAAATACGACAGACTGTAACAAAGAGAAGTGAATATGATTATGAGATAATTCTTGTAAATGATTATTCACCGGATCATGTCTGGGATAAAATAACAGAATTGACAAGAGAGGATCCGCATAGTGAAGGTTTGTTCCTTGCAAAAAAATTTTGGACAGCATTCAGCGCTTATGGCCGGGTATCGGGAATCGGATGGAGATATTGTGATTTCGCTGGATGACGATGGGCAGACACCGGCAGATGAGTTATATTCTCTGGTGGATAAGCTGGAAGAAGGGTATGATGTTGTTTATGCAACCTATGCCAATAAACAACATAGTGGTTTTCGAAATTTTGGCAGTAAGATCAACGACTATATGTGTGACATTCTCTTGAATAAACCAAGGGGATTGATGGTTACAAGCTACTTTGCAGCCAGACGGTTTGTGGTTGATGAAGTGTGCAGATATCAGAATCCTTATACCTATGTGATCGGTCTGATCTTTCGTACTACCAAGAACATTGGAACTGTTTCTGTGACGCACAGACAGAGACAGTATGGACATTCCGGATATACATTTGGAAAGTTATTGGGACTCTGGATCAATGGATTTACGGCATTTTCTGTAAAACCACTGAGAATTGCAACGGCAACAGGGGTGCTCTTTGCAATGTTAGGTTTTTTGTATGTGATATATATTATTATAAATAAATGTATTAATCCGGCTGTTCCATTGGGATGGAGTTCTACTACAGCAGTCTTATTAATTGTAGGAGGGATAATTCTATGTATGATGGGACTGATCGGGGAGTATCTTGGAAGAATCTATATTAGCATGAATAATTCCCCACAGTATGTAATTCGTGAGAAGGTTGGAGCTTTTAATGAAGAATCAGAAAAAAATTAGTCGGAATTTCCTGTTTGTTTTTGACTTTCATTGGAACTGTTGTTGCGTATAAAGCAACAGATTTGTTGATTCAGCAGATGTTTGCAAATGCAGGTGGATATGATTATAAAGTTCATTCTATGTATGCGCAGCAAATGTTAAATACAGATATAGATACCATTATCATAAATCTGCAGGGGCTGGGATTGAATCATGGAATTTCTTATCCTGTATGGCATCTGCTTTTTCTGTTAGTGGAAAAAGTACAGTCGATCCGATTGGGGATTGCGTGTAATATTTCTACTGTATCAGCGGCAACTACAGGAATATTTGAAGCAATCGCATATCTTGTGACCGTTTACCTGCTTTGCAGATACAGTACCTGGAAAAAGGCATTGTGGTTATGCCGGTTATTTCTGGCATGCTGCTTATTATGGGACCGTTATCTGTTCCGGCACTTACTGATAATTATTATCTGGGGCAGTTTAATCCGAATGTATGGCATAATCCAACGACGATTGCAGTAAAGGGAATTACACTGGTTGTCTTTTTCATATATGTGGAGATCATGGAAGAAAATAACAGGAGTAAGAAACAGGAGCTGTTATTGTATTTTATGGCAGCAGCGTTGCTGTTTGTAAGTGCGTTTTTTAAACCAAGTTTCTACCAGATGTTTGTTCCTGCACTATTTCTTTATTGTGCAATAGAATTGATCGTAACGAAGGGAAAGTATCTGAAAAGAGAAATTGGTATTGGCTTTACAGTATTACCAGTGACAATTCTTGCTGTAGCACAGATGATAACATCTTTTGGTGGTGAGGGTGATGGTATAGGGATTCAGTTCATGTATGTATGGCACTGCTTTGCAAGGCATCCATTTGGTTCGCTCTTGATATCCATTCCGTTTCCATTGTTAGTATATATTGGTCAGTGGAAGAACATTTGGAAAGAAAAGAAAATGACATTGGCTGTTTTGGCATTTCTGTCAGCAGTTGGGCAATTTGCATTCTTATATACAAAGAATACTCCATTATCAGGTGATTTTATATGGGGAGCTTATCTGGCAGTTGGAATTTTAAATCTTGTTGCGGTGCTGGCATTATGCAAAAATGTGAAAGAGAAGAATAAAATCACGATATACCATATCTTGTGTATTGCTGTATTTTTATTACAGGTATATTATGGTTATGCGTTATATTATGGCAATTTATTTAACTTCTGATTATTTGCATATATATTAATCATAGTTTTAGGAAAATAAAATGAAGAAGAGAATTGGACAAATTGGAATCCTGCTGATAAGTGCAGGGTACTTTCTGGCACTCACTTATCTGTTCTGGGCGCAGGCAAATTATCATGACGGAACCTATCAGGCGGATCTGTATGCACACATGCTTCTGGGAGTCAGCAATACATATCGGTATAATCTGGTGTATCGTATTCTTGGCTTCTTGTGGCAGCATGATGGCTCAGCAAGGCTGATTGGCGTGTTTTTAGCAGGAGTCTGTGTACTCACTGTATACTGGACGAACGGCTGATTGTAAAGTTTTACCCGAATATGGGAATGAAAGCGTATTATCTGGCATATATGTTGAATTTTTGTATGTCACTTTATTTCCCATTGTTAAATAAATATCATTATCTGTCTAATATAGGACCATTGTTACTGCATAATTCAACTTACATCTGTATGAAATTGTGTCTGCTGATTATGCTGGAACAGTACATTGATTTAAAAAGACAGCTGCTTGGGCACATTGACTGGAAAAAATATATATTATTTATTTTATTCAATGATTTTTGTGATTCTCACCAAACCTAATTTCTTCCTGTGTTTTGCTCCGGCAGTATTTATAGAATTGATCCTTATTCTTTGCAGAAAAGACGGATTGAATGCAGTTTTTAAGTGGAAACGCGTAACTACTTGCAGTATGTACGACAATTCCAGTATTTCTGATCATGATCTATCAGTCAGTGGTTATGTTTTCGGACGGCGGATCAAAGATTACAATTGATTTTGGTTATGCACTGTTTTCATGGGCAGAGTATCCAGTCATTGGAATCATCCAGTCATTGGCATTTCCGCTATACATTCTGGTAACAAACTTCAGAGAAGTGAAGAAGGATGAATGGTATCGGCTCAGTATCACGACGGCAGGATTTGGTTTATTTGAGTATTTATTTCTGATTGAGAGCGGGGTAAGACTCAATGATCTGAACTGGATCTGGGGTTATGCCGGAGCATTATTTATGCTTTATATAGCGTCTTTTCTGAAGTGGTATGAAATACGAAAAGAAAAGAATAGATCAGTGGTTATCACAAATTATATTCCGGTCATATTGTTAATCTGGCATTTCCTGTCGGGAGTGGATTATTTTATTGTATTATTGACAGGTGGAAAATTCTTTTAAAAGAAAGTGTAAAACGCTTACGGCGCAATAGCCGTAAGCGTTTCCATTTGTTTCAATCGTATATCCAAGCGTTTTCAGTTCCTTGATAAAAGAACTCTTTAAGTCTTTATTTGTGTACTCACCATAAAATATAACCGTTGGAAAACGTTCTGGAAAAGTATCATAATAGCGGTTCAGACGTTTATAGTCCAAGTGGAAAAATGGATGTGCCCGGAGTACCAATATTGACTGTCAAGATACATATAAGTGTATGCGTAAACTGCATTACCGCAGAAATAAGTATCACTCGAGTCGATTTCTAAGGAGTCCAATGTATGGTAGGTATGATCCATATCATCCCACTTCTCCTGTGAAAGTGTATAATCCGGCAGTCGGACCATAGGAATTATAAGCGGTCATATCGCTAAGGGAGCTTCCTCCCAGAAGCCAAATAAACGACCATACAGGATCAAACCGATAAAACAGATACAAAATGCCGGAAATAATGATGCTGCATCTTTTCTGGGCTTTGTAGTGTGAAGTTTCATCGGTATCGTGAAACATTAAAATGGCATAATCAATCGTTCGCATTATTGTAAAGACAGCGAGTACACTGGCTGCTGCAGTTGTTGCGTAAAAGACTGTATTTGTGGACAGGTAGGCACAAAATGCAAAAATCATACCACCACACCAGGTGACAAGAAAATATTTGTCAAGCTTTTTGAAAATAATCATAGTCATCAGACCTATATATACCCAGAGGAACATAATCATATTGACTAACAGATAGAAGTATCCATCTTTGTAACCAAGATAAACTTTCTTATATCCGAAAAAGTAGCCGATAAAAAGCAGGGCAAACAGGAAATACCGATGCTTTTCACGTTTACGGTCAAAGATTGTAAGGATAAGGACAAAAAGGCTCCAGCGCATGATTGGTTTATAGGTGTTCCATTCATACATAGGATACTTCTGAATCTTTTCTAAAATAGTTGTGTCGTGATCCGGTTCTGCAATAATGTGTGGCAGAGTACGAAGAATTTCAGTGAGATTAGTATTGCTAAATATATAAATGGCAAATACAAGTGCTACAAGAGCAGCGCCAAGGGTGATCAGTCCAAGAGAAGCGAAAATGTAATGTAATATCAAGACTATTTTTCTGAGCCTTGAACTTTCTGACGATATTTGTAATA
>ENA-OQHY01001074-OQHY01001074.1-human-gut-metagenome-genome-assembly--contig:-NODE-1074-length-12816-cov-6.174088_pt1 | contig 12816 bp, 14 predicted proteins | sample MGYA00242570_ERZ504733 | MGnify/ENA primary metagenome ERZ504733 (study PRJEB26092, sample SAMD00036219) | human gut metagenome | host: Homo sapiens | study: EMG produced TPA metagenomics assembly of...
TCGATCACGCAAGTTCATGTGCATCAAGTAATGCTTGAAGTACATCGGCAAGTGCACGGATGTCTGACTGCTGTGCATCAAGGATCTGATTAGTTTTTCTCTATTAAGTACTTCCGTGGATTCCGTGAAATCTGTGGGAGTTTTTCTCTATAAGTACTTCCGTGGATTCCGTGAAATCTGTGGGAGTCTTCTCTATAAGTACTTCCGTGAATTCCGTGGAATCTGTGGGAGTTTTCTCTATAAGTACTTCCGTGAATTCTGTGAATTCTGTGGGAGTCTTCTCTATAAGTACTTCCGTGAATTCCGTGGAATCTGTGGGAGTTTTCTCTATAAGTACTTCTGTGAATTCCGTGGAATCTGTGGGAGTTTTTAGTTCCCTCTATTCTGTGGGAGCGTTAGAACTTGAGTTTCACGCTTGCACCAGCCATAACCCAGATGCCCGGCTGCTTCACGTTGCCCAGGTCGTAGTAGTGGTGGTTCGTGATATTGTCTGCCTTTACATATATATTGTATGTAGGCGCAGACCACTGCAAGCGCACATCCACCTTTGTGTACGGATGATAACCGTTCATGCGCTCCTGCCAACGCAGCGCCCACGATGCCGTGAGCTGTCGCCAGATGCGATGGTCAACCTGCAGCGTAGCCTTGTGGCGCAGATACTCTAAGGCGTAGAGCGAACCGAAGACATCGCCATCCGTAGAGTGCTTCTGATGGATGAACGCATAGCCAGCCTTTATGCGCGTGATGAAGAACTTCGGCAGCAACTCCTGCAGGTGCAGCGCAGCATCAACGGAGTAACCCATGTTGTCGAGCTTACCGATGTTCATAGCCTGATACTTCTTGCTCTCAGCCGTAGGGTACACCCAGTCGATGATGTCCGTACCTTTCGAGTAGAACCCACTCAGCACTGCCTCGAAGCCGTGCGTGCGGTAGCGCGTGCCCACCTTGAACGCCTCGTTCTTCTCCGGACGCAGCGCAATGTCGCCCTGCTGCACCGAGTTGCTGGTATAAAGGTCGGTGTACGTAGGCACGCGCAGCGCGCGGTTCCACGAAGCATACACCTTCCACTCGTCGTTCGGGCGGTAGCTCACGTCCACACCCGGGTAGAGGCGGAACTTGCCGTCGAGCGCTGTGTTGCGGTTGGCGAGCAAACCAGCCGACAGCGTGAAGCCGCCCACTATCACGTTATGTTCGAGGAAGAGACTCGTGTTGGTGCGCTCGCCGAGTCGGTTGTACTTGCGGTCGGTGCCGCCGATAGACACCCATTTGTCCTCCGGCTGCACATCGCCGTACGCCGTGCTGAGGATATGCTCGCGGCGCACGTCCACGCCAGCCGCCGTCTTGCCGAGCAGCCACGAGGCATGAGCGTTGAGCGAGCCGCCGTAGGTGTCGAGACGGTGATAATTCTCACCGGCAGCAGCACCCTCCTTGCCCTTTATAAGCTGGTAGTGGTCTACATCCTTATGCCAGTAGACCATCGGCGTAAGCACGAAACGCTCGTCAGCCCACGGCTTTATCTCCGCCTGTGCCGACGCAAGGAAACGGCGTGTAGCCTCAAACTGATTCTTGAACTTCGCACTGTAGAACGTAGACGCACCGAAGTCCTGCGACGAGAAGCCGCCCTGCCACTGCATGTCTACGTAGCGCGACTTCCAACTGCCCGTGTAGTAGGCGCGACGACGACGGAAGTCGCTGTTCTCCGTGCCTCCGTCGCTCTGCGTGTAGCCTCCGCTCAGCTTCTGGCGCACCGCACCCGTAGCAAGGTTCACGCTCGCGTCGCCGCCGAACGTGCCGAACGAACCGCCCTCGGCAGTCACCGACACATTGCTCTCGGCATCCTGGCGCGTAACGATGTTGATGGCACCGCTGAACGCCGACGAACCGAACACACGTGCCGAAGCACCCTCGAGAACCTCGATGCGCTCAATGTCGGAAAGCGAAACTGGGAAATCGGCAGCGTTGTGACCCGTCTGTGCACTCGAAATATTCATGCCATTCAATAGAATGGTAATCTGGTCGAACGTGCCGCCGTTGATGGAGATGTCCGTCTGTACACCAAAGCCCCCGCGCTGACGGACATCCACGCCCGGGACTAACTTTAAAATGTCGTTGACACTCGCTGCCTCCGCACGCTGAATGTCGTCGCGCGAAATGACAGCCACAATCTTTGCCGACTGCAATGCAGTGAGCGGAGCACGCGAACCCGTTACGAGCACCTCGTCGAGCTTCACCTCCTCACGGCTCAATGAGTCGAGAGCCAGAGCCGACGCTACAGGCTTCGTGCTGATGCCCTCTGCCTTGGCGTTGGTGAGCGTAGCCACACTGAGCGTGCAGATGAGCACCTCGCGACCCAGGCAGCTGAAAAGAGCGTAGCTGCGGTGCGTGAAGTGCTTGAAATGCAATGCCACAGGGCGTGCGTTGAAATTGTTTTTGAACATAAAAAATATAAATTGTTAATGATGAAAGGGGTGTTTTGAGCGTGCAAAGTTAGTATAAACTCGGCAAATTACAAAATAAGCAGGCACGTTTTTCACCTACTCGTACACGCCGTACACCATGTAGCTGCCGTCGCCACGCAGCGTGATGCTCTCGCCCGTCGCCTCGTTGAGCGTGCCTTGCCACATCGCTGCGAACGCATACGGCTGCCAGCGCAGACCGTCGCCCTCAAGGTGCGAGCACGTGAGGTTGAAGATGCTCACTTGCTGTCCGGCAAAGGTGGCAAGTTCCGTTGTGCCGGAAGCCGAAAGGAACACGCCGTGGTCGGTAGCCATCAACGCCGCGATGTGCATCTCGCGACAGTAGAAGTCGAGCAGCGATATGTTGCCTAATGTGTGGTCCTCGCGCTTGCCCGTAGCTCCGACGTAAGCAATGCGGCGGCATCCACGCTCTGCGCAGAAGCGTGTCGCTTCGTAAGGTCGTTGTAGTCCTGCTCATCCACCTTATATATAATGTCGCGGTGCGCTGTCAGGAACTCCTGCGACATTGAGTCGCAGTCGCCGATAATCGCCGTCGGCATGTATCCGCGTCGTATCAGTCTTCGCCAGCCGAGTCGCACGCCACAAGCATCCGTGACTGTTCGACGAGCGTGAGCGGCACGGCATGAGTAGGGAAGTCGCCACCGGCTACGACGACCGCATCGAAGCCGTCCGGCTGTAGCGATGCAAAGCTTTTGGGAGTGTGTGGTTGGTTGCACATGTTTATTATGTTTTAGTTGGCAGTGGTTGTTCGTCAACTGTACACTTTGTTTTGAGCAAGCAAAAGTACGCAATAAAAAGCACTTTCTATTGCTTTTTTCTTTATATTTGCAGCATCAAATCAAACTATTATTCTATTATGGCAGAAACCTCGAATACTCCGCACGTGTTGAAATCGCAAGCCAATTGGGATGCGCTTTATTTCTATCAGAAGTCGGATGTGATATATCAGCTTGCGTTCGCCTTCTGTGAGCGCTTCATACACCTATACAAAGACCGCACGCGCGACCAAGTGATACAGGCAGCACGTTCGTGTAAGCAGAACATTGTGGAAGGCTTGGCGGACGGTGTCGCCTCTACGGAGATGCAACTGAAGCTACTCAACGTGGCTCGCGCTTCGCTGAAGGAGTTGCGCGAGGACTTTGAGGACTATATAAAGTCGCGTCACCTACAATTCTTCGTTAGCGGTGAACCGCGCTACGCTGATATGCTCAACTATTGTCGCTATCATAATCGCCTGTCAGATTATGAGCCGTTCTTCGCGCAGTGGACTGACGAGCAGATGTGCAACTATGCCATCACTCTCTGCCACTTCATCGACCGTATGATGATGTCGTTCTTGAAGAAACTGGAGCAGGAGTTTATCACTGAGGGCGGCATAAAGGAGCGTATGCACCGCTCTCGCACTGGATATCGCCAGCAGCAAGACGAGCGTTTGAAGCAGCTGGAGGCAGAGCTGCCACGTCTGAAGCAAGCCCTCGCTGAGGCACAGGCGGAAGCTGCGAAGTGGAAGGCGGAGGCTGCGAAGTGGAAGGCAGCCTTCGAGGATTTAAAGCAAAGAGCGCTAAAGATGTATTATGAAAAGGAAGAGGAGATAAAGAGGCTGAAGGAATTGCTGGGGGAGGAGAAACTATAGACGTTCTAGATATTCTAGATGTTCTAGATTCTCTATACCTGCGCCTTTTTCGCAAGCCCCTTCCACTTCCAATATCCCATGACCGCTATCACCACATACAGCCCGTAGAGCCCAGCCTTGAACGGTATGCCCTTGACCACGTACAGATAGCAGCAGACAACGTCGACGGCTATCCAGAAGAGCCACTGCTCAACATACTTGCGTGCCAATGCCCATAAGCCGACGAAGCTCAGAGCGTTGGTGAAAGCATCGAGCAGGGGAACCGTACTGTTGGTGTAAGCCACCAAGACATAATATGTGGCAGCCCAGGCAAGGAAGAAAAAACCGAGCGTGCGCAAGATGAGGCGGCGAGGAAAAAACGTTATAGGAAGATCTTCGGAAGAACTGCTAACCGCGCTTGCGCCTTCTTTCTTATCAGAGCTAACCGCGTTTGCAGCTTCTATCTTATCAGAGCTAACCGCACTTGCGCCTTCTTTCTTGTCAGAGCCTTTGCGTTTAATCATTGCCTTCCATTTCGCTCCGAACTTCCACACGGCATAGCCGTATATTGCGGCAAGCGTGTAGTAGACAGCCATGCCGGCATCACCATAGAGACCGTGGCTCCAGTAGAGGTAAATGTCCATGGCTGGCATCACGATGCTACAACCCACAGCGCGATGCTCGCACGGTATTCGAGAACGAGATAGATGAGCCCGAGGATTGTTGTGACGATGTCGAGCCAATGAGTGGAGAGAAAATCTGTCATTTTATCAAAAAAAAACAGCCCCTCCCCGATGGGGGAGGGACGAGGTTTTAGAACTTCAGTGTTACGGTTCCCATGCAGTTGAAACCAGCCATTGGGATGTAAGCCACGGTAGAGTTGCGCTTACCCTGGTTGTACCAATCGTAGTAGACGTAGCCAGAAGCTGCATAGTGACGGTTGAAGATATTATTGAAGTCGGCACCGAGCACAATTTGCTTCAAGCCAAGCATACGCTTCGCGAAGTTGAATGTGTACGAAGCGTTCACGTTAGTCTGCGAATAGCAGGGCAGTGAGCGATCAGAACTCTCGGTGTTGTCGAGATACTGCTTGCTGACGAAGTTGGTGTGCCATGTGGCGCGGAAACCAGCGAAGTGAACATCTACGAAGCCGTTGAGGATAGCCGACGGCGAGAAAGCAATGGTAGAGCTCTTGTATGTGTTCCATACGGCAGCACCATCCAGCTCTCGACACACTCCTTGAAGTTATGCAGACGGTTGCGGCTCAGCGCAGCGTTACCCTCTACAGAGAGCCATGAGAGTGGCTCCAGCTTGCTGACAGCTCAGCACCGAGACGATAAGAGTCCTTGATGTTGCGTGTCAGTGCCTCGCCGATGTCGCTCTTCTCACCAGTCATCACGAATTGGTTGACGTACTTCATGTAGTAGAAGTTGACACCTGCGAACCAGTTCTCACCCTGATACTGATAGCCCCACTCGATGTCGAGCAGGCGTTCAGGCGATGGATTGCCGTAGCCGATGTTGTCGGTGAAGTTGTTGCGCTCGGGTTCGCGGTTGGCGTAGGCGATAGAAGCGTAAACCTTATGTCCGTTAGCATCGTAGCTGATGCCAGCCTTCGGGTTGACGAAGAAGTAGTTCTCGTTGATGTTGATGCTCTGGTTCTTGTAGTTGCCGTCGGCACCCTGCTCGAAGTGGTCGTTGATGCCGTCGGTCTGATAGTTGACATAGCGCATCTGCATATCGAGGAACCAGTTCCATCCCTTGCCGAACTTGCGGTTAGCCTTGAAGAACCAGCTCCAGTCGTTCTTATCTGCGTCAGAGTCGTAGTACTTGTAGCGACCATTAGTGAAGTACTTTTCCTCGAGAGTCTTGTCAGCGATGTATGTTACCTTGCCCCAGTGGTTGCAACGGAAGAGCTGCATACTAAGACCGCCCGTAACATCCCACAGAGCATCCTTATAGTTCACGTTGTAGAGAGCGCCATAGTTGTTCTGTGTGAGTCCTTTCTTGCGTATAGCATCCGACTTCACGAGTTTCAGTTCGCCGTCCTTTACGTACATCTCGTTGATACCAAACTTAGAAGCCAACTTTGTGTTCTGCTTGAACTCGTTATAGTAGCCATAGCCGTATGTGTAGTGAGCTGTTACGGAGTGGCTCCAACGGTCGGTAGGCTGCCATGTGAAGTTGAGGATGTTGTGGCTCTGCTCGAAGTTGTCAGTAGTCTGATCCCAGTATGAGCCGTCGCGCATCTTGTAGCGCTCTGTTGTAAGCGGCTGACTTGGATCGGGTGCCCAGTTAGCGTCCATCGGGATGTTGAGCGACTCGTAGAGCGGGTTGAACTTGCCCAATCCATGCTTCCACATATCCTTATAGCTCTTGATGCCCCACGCTTTGAGGTCGGTATCGCCGTCGTAGTTACATGCCGGTACGCCGTTCCATGCCTGACCTGTGTGCTCGAAGTTGCCGATGTTCTTATACGAAATTTTGAAGCGGTCGCCGAACCATGTCAGTCCGCCGTAGTACGAACCCGAGCGTCCGCTTGTGCCGTGGATGTATCCGTCGGTATTGGTCTCGTGGTAAGCACCGTCGAGTACGAGGTGATTCCAGAGCAGACCCGTTGAGAACTTGCCACCGAAGCGGTATGTGTTGAACGAACCGTAAGAGCCAGTAACCTCTATGGTTGGCTTCAGCGACGGTGCAGCTGTAGCAAGCGACACCGCACCACCGAAGGCTCCGTCGCCGTTGGTTGATGAACCGATGCCACGCTGAATTTGTGCGCTACCCATGAGGGCTGCATAGCTGTTCATGTTTGCCCAGAACACGCACTGGTCCTCAGGCGAGTTGAGAGGCACGCCGTCTACCGTTACGTTAATGCGGCTACCGGCAGCACCACGCATACGCATATAAACAGTACCAGTACCCACGCCGTTCTCGCTCCATGCAAGCACGCCCGGTGTGCGGGCGAAGAGCATAGGCAACTCTCTACCAGAGGTAGCGAAGCGCTCAAGCTCAGGCTTATTGATGTTTTCTACTGCAAATGGTGAACTCTTCGGAGCTCTTACAGCCTTTACTACCACCTCGTTGAGGTTGTTCACACGGGTAGTGTCGAGCTTGTTCTGCTCGCCAGCAGCTTGCGAAGGGCAAGTGCACGCAGCAGCCAAGGCTACTCCAATGATTTTCTTCATCTTTTTTAAAGTTGATGTTGTTATCCAATAATAAGACTATAAGGGCTTTTGAAATAAAGAAAACCGTTCGTATCTGTACCTTATCGCTACGCCGGTATTATCCGGATCAGCTCTGAGGGTATGTTCTCAGACGGTAAATATTCCGCCACCCCTTAGTCTACACTATATAAACTGGGTGCAAAGTTAACTAAATTTTGCATATTCAAACAATTTGTTTGTATAATAAACCCTAAAAAATGTGCGTAGCGGGCGGAATATGAAAAATTTGTAGTAAGTTTGCAACACTGAAAAGGCGAGCCAATAAAGGGTTGATGCGCCTTTCGATATTCACACATTATATATAATATAGAACGAAAATGGGGCGTTTGAAACTCATTTTGGCTTTGATAAGCCATTATAAATATGCCATAACCATAATCATCGGCGTGCTCACCGTGGGCTTTGTTGATGAGAATAGCTTCCTGCATCGTTTCCAACTCGAGATGCAAATCAGCGACCTGGAGGAGGAAATAGCGAAGTATAATGCGCAGAACGAAAGCGATCTGAAGAAGCTGAAGGAGATGCGACAGGGTCCGCAAGCGTTTCAGAAGATAGCACGCGAACGCTACTTTATGAAGGCTGACGACGAGGATATTTATGTGCTTAGCGACGACCCCCAACCTGAAAAAGCAAAAGAGTAAATTACAATGAAACAACTAAATACTATACAAAGCGCGCTATTCCTCATCGGAGGCGTATTAATGGTGATAGGAGCTGGCTGCTTCGTCTTTATGTTCGCACAGCAGATTGTATGCTGGATATTCCTTGTCGGAGCATTACTGTTTGCAGCGATGCAGGTGAACCAGGCATACGAAGGACATAACCCAACCATCAAGCGACTCAAGAAGATAATGACCTTCGCCGACATCTTCTTCGTATTGGCTGGTCTGCTCATGGTAGACAGTGCTAACATGTGGCTCAAGGACTACTTCGCCGACACCATTACTTACTTCAACGTAGTTTACAACAAATGGGTGTTGCTATTGCTCGCTGCAGCCATACTCGAGATGTACTCTATGCACCGCATAGCATCGGAGTTGAAGAAAGACGCAGTGGAGGACGAAGCCGACAGTGAAGAGCAGGACGATGCTCCAGCCACAGACAGACAATAAGAAAACAATAAGAACCCAATAAAAACTCAAGATAATGAAGAAGCTACTTTACGCTTTACTCTGTATAATAGCATTGGCATCATGCTCCAGCTCGTACAACATACAAGGCTCCTCGAACGTGTCCACACTCGATGGTCGTATGCTCTACTTGAAGGTGCTAAGCAATAACGACTTCAAGAAGATTGACTCCTGCGATGTCGTACACGGACAGTTTCAGTTCAGCGGAACGTTCGACACCGTGCGCCTCGCCAATATCTTCATGGACGACGAGAGCATACTGCCACTCGTAATCGAAAGTGGCGACATCACTATAAAGCTCGACAACACACAGCAGAATGTGAGTGGCACACCGCTCAACGACGAGCTCTTTAAGTTCTTCAACAAGTACAACCAGCTGAAAAATCAGGAAGCCGAACTGCTGCACACTCACGACCGCGCCATCATGGACGGTAGCGATATGGAGGCAGTGACACGCCACATCAACGCCGAGGCAGTGCGACTCATGGCAGAAGAGGACAAGCTCGTCACAACATTCGTCACCGAGAACTTCGACAATGTGCTTGGTCCGGGCGTGTTCTTCATGATGACCATCGGCTATCGCTATCCCGAACTCACACCGTGGATAGAGGATATCATGAGCAAAGCCACCGACAAGTTCAAGAACGACCCATACGTGAAGGACTACTATCAGAAGGCTCTGGAGAACCAAGCCATTATGAACGGCATGAAAGAAGTGAACAATGCGCCTGCCGACGCTGCTACCGTTCCTTCGATGCCCGACGGACCGACACCGAACGAGCTGGCACAGCCCGCTGCCAGCGAATAGCATACGCTAACAACGATCAGTAACTATATCTAAGAAATATGAAGACATTAGTATTTGGTGGTAAGCTTGTCAACGAGGGAGCTACGCGCGTAGCCTCCGTCGTTGTCGACGGCGACACCATTACAGACATTATAGAAGGTACAGAAACACCTCGTGGCGACTACGACAGCATCGTAGATGCCACGGGGTGTTTTGTTATGCCCGGAGTGATCGACTGTCATGTACACTTCCGCGACCCCGGACTGACCGAGAAGGCGGACATGGAGACCGAGAGTCGTGCTGCGGCTTACGGCGGTGTCACCACATACTTCGATATGCCGAACACCAAGCCACAGACCACAACCGAGGAAGCACTCAATGCTAAGTTTGAGGACGCTGCCACAAAGTCGCACGTCAACTACAGCTTCTTCATCGGAGCTACAAACGACAACATCGACTGCGTCACCGGTATCGACCCACACCGCGTGCCGGGCATAAAGCTCTTCATGGGGTCGTCTACGGGCAACATGCTCGTCGACAGACAGGACGTGTTGCACGAACTGTTCAGCAAGGCGACACTGCCACTGATGGCTCACTGCGAGGATACCGACATCATCAACCGCAATATGAAGCACGCACAGAAGCAGTACGGCGACGACCCTGCAGTGGAGCACCACCCTGAGATACGCTCCGAAGAAGCCTGTTACGAGTCGACAAAGCGCGCCGTAGACCTCGCTGAACAGACTGGTGCGCGTCTGCATGTGGCACACATGACCACAGCACGCGAGCTGGAGCTGTTCGGCTCTTCGCCACGCATCACGGCAGAGGCAGTCGTGGCTCACCTCGTATTCACACAGGACGACTACGCTCGCCTCGGCACACGCATAAAGTGCAACCCTGCCATCAAGACCGCTGCCGACCGCGACGCACTGCGCCACGCTCTCACCGACGGACGCATAACAACCATCGGCACCGACCACGCACCTCATCTGCTGAAGGACAAGGAGGGCGGATGTGCACGCGCTGCTTCGGGTATGCCTATGGTGCAGTTCTCGCTTGTCACAATGCTCGAACTTGTGGACGAAGGTGTGCTCAGCATGGAGCGCCTCGTCACACTGATGGCGCACAACCCTGCTACGCTCTTCGAGGTGTCGAAGCGTGGCTTTGTGCGCAAGGGCTACAAGGCAGACCTCGTCATCGTGAAGCCCGACGCTCCGTGGACCGTAACGCCGGAGACGATACAGAGCAAGTGCGGCTGGAGTCCAATGGAGGGTCATACCTATCAGTGGCAGGTGCGCACCACGATGTGCAACGGACAGATTATATATAACAACTGGGCGTTCGATGCGTCGAGCGTGGCGAGGCGGTGCGCTTTAGAGAGTAGACCGATGATGCTGCAATACACCGATTATAACATTTCTACCCTGCGTCCGTACATCAACTGGCTCTACTTCTACTTCGCCTGGGGGCTCTCGGGCAAGCCGCAGGAGGCTAAAGACCGAATGCGGGCGGAGGCAGAACATATGCTCGACAGCTTGGAGACGCGCTACCAGACACACGCTGCCGTAGGCTGTTCGAGGCTAACAGCGACGGCGACGACATACTCATTAGCGATGTGCGGTTGCCTATGCTGCGCCAGCAGCATCCCACACGTGAGGGCGAGCCGAACCTATCGCTTGCCGACTTCATCCGTCCGCAGGCTTCGGGCGTGACAGACCGCATCGGAGTGTTCGCCACTACGGTCGACCTGGCGTTGGAGCACGACTTCCTTACCGACGACTATCAGCGTATGCTGGCGCAGACGCTTGCCGACCGACTCGCTGAGGCTACGGCGGAGGTGCTTCACATGGAGGTACGTCGCTCGCTATGGGGATATGCACCCGACGAAAATCTGTCCGTAGCCGACTCCTGCGCGAGGATTTCCAAGGCATACGTCCGGCTGTGGGCTATCCGTCGATGCCCGACACGAGTGTCAACTTCATCATCGACCGGCTCATCAACCTCAAGCAGATTGGCATCCGACTCACCGAGAGTGGTGCCATGAAGCCCCACGCATCGGTGTCTGGACTGATGTTCGCCCACCCGAAGGCGCATTACTTCGAGTTGGGGCGCATCGGCGAAGACCAGTTGCGCGACTATGCGCACCGTCGCGGACTGCCCGTGGAGCTCATACGCAGGTTTTTGAAATAGATGAAAACTCTGTAACAACACTATCGCAAGTTTATAAGAAACGTTTTCGTTAAGCCAAATGAGCAGAACCGAGCTTGCTCGAGTTATGCCATGGCGAGAAAACGTGCCATAAAATGGAACATAATGATTGCAAGGATATCAATACTCATACTGCTGCTCACGCTGCTGCCCGACCTGTACATATACCGACGCTATCTGCGCTGGCGCTTCGACATGACGCTATGGATGCGTCTGTTGTGGTGGGTGCCGGGAGCCGCTATGATAGCATGTACCGCAGCCTATTCGATGATGCGCAACTTCGCGCCCGATAACCTCACGCTCTTCAACGTGTATCTGTTCATGCTCGGGTTGCTCATCGTGCCGAAGGTGGTCTTCACCTTGTCGTCGCTCGCCGGACTGGCTGTTAAGCGACTGCTGAAGTTGCGCACCAACTGGGGCAACCACACCGGACTGGTGCTTGTGCTCGGATGGTTCTATGTGCTGTTCATGGGTACGATGGTGGGTCCCGACCAGCTGCACGTGAAGCGCGTTACGCTCGAGTTCGACAGTCTGCCGAAAGCCTTCGACGGCTATCGCATCGTGCAGCTCTCGGATATGCACCTCGGCTCGATGAAGCAGGAGTTTGCTCAGCGCATGGTGGCACAGGTGAACGAGCTACATCCCGATGCCATCCTCTTCACTGGCGACTTACAGAATATGCGCCCACAGGAGTTGGTGCGTCATGCGCCCACGTTGGTTCATCTGCATCCGGTCGATGGTATCTTCTCCGTGCTTGGCAATCACGACTACGCGACTATGTGAAGACAGCCACGGCGGAGCAGAAGCGCAGTATGGAGCGTATGACACGTTCGTTCGAGGCTTCGCTCAACTGGGACTTGCTGCTCAACGAGCGTCGCATCTTGCGTCGCGGAGCCGACTCGATAGTGATAGCCGGAACGGAGAACGACGGTCGTCCGCCGTTCCCCTGCAAAGCCGACTATCGCAAGGCACTGCACGGCATATCGCCTCAATCGTTCGTCATTATGATGCAGCACGACCCGTCGGCATGGCGCCGCCACATACTTCCACAATGCACAGCGCAGCTAACGCTGAGCGGACACACCCACGGCGGACAGTTCTCGTTGTTCGGCTGGCGACCTACAAGTCTTGTCAACAGCGAGGATGCCGGACTGTATAGCGAGGGCAAACGCTTCCTCTTTGTGTCTACGGGCGTGGGAGGCTTCCTGCCGTTCCGCTTCCACATGAAACCGGAGATTGTGGAAATCACGTTAAAAGCCCCTCCCAACCCTCCCCATCGGGGAGGGCTTAATTAGCAAAAGTTTAGGCAAAGGCTTAGTTCGGCTTAGTAAGAAGGCTTAAGAAGGCTTAGTTCGGCTTAAAGCCACCTCAAAAAAACA
>ENA-OQHY01001075-OQHY01001075.1-human-gut-metagenome-genome-assembly--contig:-NODE-1075-length-12799-cov-1.540088_pt1 | contig 12799 bp, 22 predicted proteins | sample MGYA00242570_ERZ504733 | MGnify/ENA primary metagenome ERZ504733 (study PRJEB26092, sample SAMD00036219) | human gut metagenome | host: Homo sapiens | study: EMG produced TPA metagenomics assembly of...
ACCATACCCGCTCCACCGATCACGGTCACAGATCCACTGGATACTGCAAACTGGTCAACGATCGTTCCATTTCCCTGCCGAACTGCCATCACCATGCTACCGTTCCAAGAATCGCAACGAGCGGAACTGCAATATAGCTTACCACCGTAAGGGAATCAATTCCGAAATATGCAGAAGCGGTCATACAGCCTCCTGCAACCAATACCAGAGCCCACATCGCAGCCTTACTTCCACCGAGAAGCTCTCCTGATACCGGGATTGCAAACATCGCAACACCCACACCGAACCATCCGATCTGAGTGAAGCTGATCATTGCAGAAGAAAGATAAGATCCTTTTACTCCAAATTGCTCTTTTTGCCAGAAGATCCATTGCTAAGTCCGGTCTTTGCACCTACATATCCCAGAAGTCCTGTATACACACCAAGGATCGCTCCTCCAAGGAGAAGGGACTTGATAAATCCCCAGAAATCAAGTCCTGCTGCCATCTGCTGCCCAACCCACATACTTGCCGAGAAAAACGTAAATCCCAGCATGATCATAAACATGGTCAGGAAACCTTTTCTGCCCTCTTTCGGGACTGCCTGGTCCGCATAGTCGATATCAACAGTTGTATTTTTCGCGTTTTTGTTCATTTTTTACCTCATTCCATTCTCTGTGATCAACAAGTTCATTCTTTTTATAGCATATATTTCTTCAAAGAATCGGTAAATTCGGTAATTCTCTGATCTGCCAGTTCTTTTAATGTAATATTTTTCATACTCTCGATATATCCCTGTTCCTGACGGTACAGCCACTTGGTGTCTGCCGGACGGATCTTCTCATAGTGGTTCTTCTCGATCCAGTCCTCATAACTGATCGGTGTCGGGTATCCAATCTTTTCATCAAGCAGTTCTTTAAAATCGATCTTATCTGCTCTCTCTTTGATTCCTTCCCAGAATTCCAGAACTTCCTCTACATGCTCATGAATCTCATAGCGTCTTGCCCCGCCATCGTAGAGATACATTTTTCAAAAAGCGGACTGCACATGGAAAGTGTCTCTCTTCTGAACTCCGGCGCGATGATTCCGTCCTTCCAGTAGAAGTCCACATCCGGAAGGTTGATTCCTGACACACCTTTATCCTGATAAGTACTGAAAATTCCTTCATAATACACGGTAATGAACCCTTCAAATTCCGGCCAGAACTCACGGATCTCTCTGGTAAGATTCTCAAGAATCTCAATTCCCTTTGTTCCACCAATTGTGAAAATGATAATATTACGAAGCTTTGCTCCGTTCTTCCTGTAAAAATCTGTCACATAGCGCAGGCAATGGATCAGAGTCTCCCCACTTGCAATGATATCTCCGATCATCAGTGTGCTGTCCGGAACCATGGTAAGCTTACTATATTTGATTTCAAGCCCTGCAATCTCTTCATCCGCAAATACACGTTCACTGGATAAGAAACTGATATCGTGTACACGGATGTGCTCTCTGTAGCAGCTTTCCTCCAACGGATAGTTCAACGCTCCTCTCAAGATAGAAAGAATATTTGCAGTTGTCACTTTCTTCTGTTCCTTAAAATAGTAAAGCATCTGAGATGTAGAAGGAATCAGGCAGTCATATACCTCATATCCGACGATCTCCGGTGTATTCAGAAGCTTTCTTGTCTCTGCTTCCGATACAACATAATATTCATTTACATAGTTTCCACCGGCCAGTTTATAACAAGCTACACCCTGTTCATTAAATTCCTGCACCAGCTTAACCTGATTCCAATTTTTCATCTGTGATTTTCCCCTTTTCTGTAAGTCCACTTTTCATAACAATAAACATTCTACAAATGGTATGATGAAGTGGGGGAATGTCAAGTGGAAAATGAGTAGTGAAAAATAAGCAGATGTAAAAAATACCCTTTTGCATCAAAGAGCACTCTCTTTTTATAACAATCCCGACAAATCCACTTCATATTTATATTCTTTTGGTTCTTTATTCACCTGGTAAAACATTGCCAGATACCACGGAAGATATTCCATTCCTTCTTCTTCCTCTACATTTCCGGAACAGAATATGATTTTTCTTCCAAACTCCCAGTTTTCTACTGCCGACACTTTTGATAATGCAAAATGTTTTTTGTAATCTTTTCCGGATTTTATTTCCAGCAAATCTACTTCCATTCCGTTTTGAATTCACAAAATCTAATTCTCCATATTTTTCGATTCAAAATAATTCAAACTAAAACCGTTGCTTTTAATAATCTGTGCAAATACATTTTCCAAAATGCTTCCCATGTTCACTTCCATATTACCATTCAACAGCGCAAATTGAATATTTTCCATACATGCTGCACACAGAAGCCCTGTATCTCCCATAAATAGTTTAAACAGATTTCTTTTTCATTCAGACGCAATGGCGGCTGAGGTTCTTCAATATTGTAAGAAGGAAGTGCAACTCCTGCATCACTCAGCCATAAAAATGCATTTTCATAACGGTTCATCCTTCCTTTATCATCTATTTTATTTAAAATAAATCTCCGATTTTTGCTGTTAAGCTGTGCCGGAATACTGTCAAAAATTGCCCTGATTTTAATTTTGTCTGACCCTTCTGCATATTTTCCAATATCCAGACGATACAATTCTAAAATCTCTCTCTGAAGTGCAACGACTTTTCCTATATCATGCGTATTCACATAAATCTGGACAACTGCAGGCATTCCTCCGACAACAATATACGTGTAAAATAATTTCAACATAGTCTGATGAACCACTTCCGGGACCTCACTGTGTTCAGAATAACATGTTTTCAATAATTCAATTGTAGAGTCCTGAACTCCATTTGCTCTTATATATTCCTCAAAATCCATCGGATACATATAGCAGATTTCTTCATAGCCAACTGCATAAGATGGTACTTCTTTGTATCGTACTCCTAAAAGCGATCCTGATTCAATATAATCAAATCTTCCATCCTCAACCAGAAACTTAATTGCACATCTGGCATTTGGACATTCCTGAATCTCATCTAAAAAATCAAAGTTTTCCAGGTACAAATTCCTGCATTTTAAACGCAGTCAGATTCGTAATGATTGTATCTGCATCCAAATTACCATCAAATATTTTCCCCGCCTCTTTATCTAAGATAAAATTAACTTCAACATAATGCTCATAATTTTTTCTTTGCAAATTCTCTTATAATGGTAGTTTTCCCTATCTGTCTGGCTCCAATAATGCACAGTGCTTTTTTATCTGATGTCCGCTTCCACTCATCTAATTTTCTGTATATCTTTCTTTCCAGCATGCTTTTGCACCTCCATTATTAGTATTGTAACATTTTTCCATCTATATTCACACCTGTTTGCCACTTTTTTCTTTTGTTTTTTGTATTAGATTTGTAACATTTTCCAAAAAATTGAAAAGTCGCCAACATTTCTGCTGACGACTTTTCGAAGAGCTCGATGTGCTCAATTTTACTATTTCCCTGATTTTTTATCTCACCTGATCAATATAGAATTTAAATTTATCTGTTCGATAATAGCATTTAAAATTCTCGATCGGAATTTCTCTTCCAATTCACAATGCCATATGTAATACAACGAAACAGAATAATCGGTGTTCCTTCCTCGATGTCCAAATACTCGGCAATTTCATCCTGTGCCCCGATCGCCTCAATCGTTCTTCTTGCCTTTGTTATCTTAACACCATAAACTTCTGTTATGATCTGATAAAGGGATTCCTTTTTCAAATCATACTTTGATAAATCCCGGAAAAATCTTTTCCGGCAGAAAAGTCAGCGTATAGTTTAGCGGCTCTTTATCTGCATATAAGATTCTTCCTATCATATAAACATTATCACTGGTTGTAATCTCAAGTGCTTTTGCTCTCTTTACATTCGCATCAACCAGCTCTGAAACAACAACTTTTTTACTTGGTGTCAGTCCCAGCTTTAATACATCTTCCGTACAACTCGTAATTGAAAAAAGATTGTTACTTCCTTCATCCGTCTTTACATAGGTTCCTTTTCCTTGGACTTTGTACAAATATCCTTCTGTGACCAATTCATCAATCGCTTTCCGGATCGTAATTCTGCTGACCTGATAAGTCTCCATCAATTCTCTTTCGCTCGGAATCGGCTCCTTTGAATCGTAAACTTCATTATCAATATTCTCTACGATTGCCTTCTTCACAAGATAATATTTAGGTAACTTTTCGTCGAACATCTCCTTCACCCCATCTCACCTTTTTTGATCACAGAATATTCCAAGTGTTAACACATAGCTTTAAATTCCCTGATCTTTTCTTTCATTGCAGGAATATTTTCATGAAGTTTTAGAATTGTACTGCCAACGAACGCTGCATCCCCGCCTGCCTCTCTTACTAGTCTTACATCTTCTGGTGCATGAACGCCTACCCCACAATAAATAGGTCTTTCAATTCCACAGCTTCTTAAATACTCTACACAATCTTTTAATGTAGGATATTCCTCATTTTTTTGCTGTGTATCATACGGCTTCGCTTGTAAATATACAAATCCATTTGATTGTTTTGCCATTTCCACTTCTTCTTTCGGTAAATGGAACTGTACATAACAAGATACCTGAAGCCCCGCTGCAATTATCTTATTTTTAATAATATCATCTTTTAAGCCAACAAGCAAAATATCTTTTAAATTATTTGTCAGGCAGAACTCAATAAATCTGTCTACACCAATCTCTTCAACTGTATTTTCATATGCCAGAACCAGAATCTTCACATCTGGAAGTCTCTTCTGAATGGCAACAATTGAATCCATATATTTTTCATAATCATCGCAAGCCTCCAGTGCTTTTTTCATTCTTCCTGCAATATAATCACTCTCCAGGTATGGATTTCTGGATGGAAAATCCACTTCCATCATTCTGCATCCTGCATCTGCATATTCTACTGCCATATTATAACTTGCTTCAATTGTAGGATATCCATTTGATAAATAACAAATAATCTCCATTTTTATTCTCCTCTGTACACCTTGATAAATAATTCTTTAAATTCGTCAATTTCCGGAATAACCGGATTTGTTTTTGTGCATCCATCAGCTTTTGCAAGCAGAGCCATCTCATCCAGTTTTTCCATATATTTTTCTTCATCCGGAATGATCTCTTTAAAGCATTTTGGAATATTTAACTTTTCATTTAACGCTTCTACTGCTTCATGAAGATTTTCTGCTCCGATTCTCTTTGCAATTTTGCATAAACTTCTTTTCGCAGTTTCATTCTGCTCATTATATCTGATGATGTACGGCAAAATAATGGCGTCTGCCAGACCATGTGATACATGGAAAATACCACCGATTGTATGCGCCATAGAATGTACAATTCCAAGCGATACATTGGTAAATGCAATTCCAGCTACCATAGATGCCTGTACCATAGTCTCTCTTGCTTTTATATCATTGCCATTCTCATATGCAGTCGGTAAAGTTTCCATAATATCCTGGGCTGCCTGGCTTGCAAGAATATCTGACAGATAATTTGCACGGTTTGAAGCAAGTGCTTCCAGTGCATGGGTAAGCGCATCCATTCCTGTCTCTGCGGTAATCTTAGCCGGCATAGACATGTTACTTCCGGATCACAGATTGCGATATCCGGCATCATTTCCATATTTCCAACACCATGCTTTAATCCTTTTCATTATCTGAAATTACGATAGAACGTGAAACTTCACTCGCTGTTCCACTTGTTGAAGGAATACAACACATTCTTGCTTTACCTCGTAATTTCGGAAATTCATTCGGCGGAAGAATATCTTCCATCTGAGTCAGTTCCGGATGTTCATAAAAGATCCACATTGCTTTTGCAGCATCCATTGCTGATCCACCGCCAAGTCCGACAATCAGATCTGGTTCAAATTCCAGCATTTCACTTCTTCCTCTGAGTACAGTTTCAAAAGACGGATCTGGTTCTACGCCTCTGATAACCATTGTTTCAGCACCGGTTTCTTTAAAATATCCTTCTACCTTTGCCAGCATTCCACTCTTTTCCATGCTATGTCCGCCAATAACAATACTGACTTTTTTTGCTTTAATTGTCTTAATATATGCAAGACTTCCTTCTCCAAACATCAATTCTGATCCTGCAAGTTTCATTGGTCGCATCATTTTTATCTTCCTGCCTTTCTCTATTTCAATCCGTCTAATACTTTCTTAACCAGTTCATAAGAGATTGGATTTGTTAAAATTCCTCCCTCTTTCAAGCTGGAACCGATAATCGCACCATCTGCTGTCTGAAGCTGATCATGAATATTTTCTGCATTTACACCACTTCCTGCAAACACCGGAAGATTTACAACATTTTTCACTCTCTTAATCAGATCCAGTGGTGTCTCTTCTCCAACCTGTGTACCTGTAACAATAATTCCGTCTGCTCCGTTTGATGCAGCATCTTTTGCAGACTGCTCAATCGTAATATGTTCTCTTAACATATGCGCATGTTTTACCTGCACATCGGCAAGAATTTTAACATTTTCCTGTCCCATCATCTTGCGATATTCCATACATTTCTTTGCACATGGCTGAATAATTCCATCTGTAAACAATACTGTATCCACAAATACTGGAACTCTGATAAAGGATGCTCCTACCATTGCAGCAATCGCAATATCTGCTTCACAGTCATTAAACGCTGCGTCAAGTCCTACTGGAATCTGAACTGCCTGTTTCACAGCATATGCCGCAGCTGTAAGCGCCGCTACCTGTGCTTTATTTAAAAAAGCGGAAAAAGGTGTATCCCCCATATTTTCTACAATAACAGCATCTACCCCTGCTTTTTCAAGCGTAACTGCATCCTGAACTGCACGATCAATAATTCGCTGATAATCTCCATCAAATCCTGCTGTCGTCGGAAGAGGAAGACAATGTACCATTCCGATTACTGTCTGTGAATTTAAGGTAAGTATTTCTTTACTCATTTTTACCATCCTCTCTTTTTATATGATAATTATAAATTCCTTCCAATGCTGTTCTGCAAAGCAGATCCTCTGCATCCACCCGATCCTGTCCTTTTAAAGTTTCCTTCAAATTTTCAAGCACTGTAACAACTGTTAAAATACAGGTCTTAACTCCCATCAAACGTCCCAGCGTCAAAATACAGGAGGATTCCATGTCAATTCCTGTTACTCCAAGTTTCTTAACCTCTTCAAATGTCTTTGACATATCCCGTCCACATTCCAGAGAAAACTTGGAATCATGCATGCAACTGTAGAAACCATCCATCGTACAGTTCAATCCATTCAGATAACGTTTTCCCATCTGCTGAACTGTTTCATTCATCACATTAACAAGCTCAACATCTGCGACTGCAGGATAACTCAAATCTACATAACTCTGACTGGTTCCTTCTCGCCTCATTGCGGCAATCGGAATCATAAAATGTCCCAGCATATCATCCTGCATAGACATTACTGTCCCCATTCTTACAGCGACCTGCATTCCAGACTCATACATCTCTTCCATCGCAATCGCTGCGGACGGTGCCCCGATTCCCGTCGACGTTACTGTAATCTCTACTCCTTTATAGGTTCCTGTATATGTATTGAACTCTCTCATGAATGCAACTTTTTTGGGGTTATCCAAATACTTTTTTACAACTTCTACTCTCCATGGATCTCCCGAAAAAAGTACATATTTCGCAACCGTTTCTTCGCTTACTCCCATATATAATGTACTCATCTGCATTTCCCCTTTCAACGTAATGTTTCAAATTTCTGTAATAATTCCTGTTCTGTTGGCGCATTTGTACAGCACCCTTCTGCCTGTAAAACAAAGTAAGATAATACACTTCCAAGCTACAGCAGTCTGCCGGAGAATATCCATGTAAATATCCATAAACAAATCCTGCCATGTAAGCATCTCCCGATCCAGTTGCATCTACTACCTGTTCCACTTGACAAATTCCAATCTCTTCTTTCCGTATTTTTCCGTCTTCCCGCACATAACAAATGCTTCCGTCTTTTCCCAGAGTTGTCACAATGATATCTGCTTTTCCAATTTTAAACAGCTCTGTAATCGTATTTAGTCCGAAAAGCTTTTCAATAATTTCACATTCTACTTCATTTGTGAAAATGATTTTGCTTTCTGTTAACAACTGTTTCAAAAATGGTTCTGGAAATGCATCAAAATCATCTTTCATTCCAAAAACTACCGGTACATGATGCTTTTTACATTTTGCAAAAAACTCTTCATTGTCTGGTCTTGATGCAACGGTTATCACTCCCAGCTTTGCCGTTTCAAACAAGCTGTCTTTCATTTTCTGTGCATATCTTCCATCCATTGCTCCAGGATAAAATATGGTAATATGATCGTTATTATTATCCTGTAACAAATAACATACACTGGTTGCTTCCTCTGCTATTTGTGTAATCCCATCCTGTGGTACATTTCCTTCTTCCAGAAACTTTTTAAAACCATTACTTTCATAATCTCCGCCTACTCTTAAAACTGGCATTGCTTCATTCCAAGCCGGCAAAGTGCATAGGCAATATTTACAGAACAGCCTCCGTAAAAAATTTTTGAATTGGATTTATTTGTAACCAGTGATGTAAATCCCACTTTGGCAGGTGTTGCTATTTTTATAATGTGATCCATACTTACATAGCCGCTTGTCAGAACATCTACTTTCATTATCCGTGCCTCCTACAACTGTCCCTCTTCCAGCATCTTGCTGAATGTATTCATATCGATGACTTTTCCCAGATACTTATCAATATCTGTCAGATGAACTTCATTAACTGTTTCTGAATTCGTTGCCACACATTCCCGGATAACATATGGGTTGTAATTCAGATAAAATGCATCTGTCACCGTTGCCCGAATGCAGCAGTTTGTTTTCGTTCCAACAACGACTACATTTTCCACTTCATTTTCCCGCAATACCAGATCCAGGTCTGTGCCGAAGAATCCACTGTACCTTCTCTTTCGGATGACATAATCTTTCTTTTCATCAACTTCCAACATTGGATCAATTTCAATTCCAAAAGTCCCTTCTATACAATTTGGTCTCATGGACTGTGCTTTTTTATCTACTTTATCTTTTCTGTTACAGTGCTGTAAAAAACAATCAGCAGTTCATGTTTCCGGCTTTCATCCAGAACCTTTTTAATCCGTGGAAGAATCTTTTGATTCTCAGGATAAAATACCAGACCTTCCGGATCCGTAAAATCGCGAACCATGTCCACAATAATCAATGCTGTCTTTGCCATTTTCCTCCCCCTTAGTCGAACTTGTATCCTCTTACCTTAACAATCCTTAAATTTCATAAATGAAACAACTGCCAAGCACCGCTACCATGATGATATATGGAATTGTATCAACATTCCTGCTGCCGGTCCTAGCATATACACTTAAATTGACTGCAAGTGATCTTGCAACACCGAATAAGATTGCATAGAGTGAAGACTGTACCGGTTTCCCCTGTCCACAATAAATTGCTGCAATTGCGATAAAGCCTCGTCCTGCTGTCATATCACTTGTAAACATTGCCATTCTCTCCATTGATAAATTGATTCCGGCTAATGCACAGCAAAATGCTCCAATCAGAACAGCAATATATTTGTATTTCTGTGTTTTCAGTCCAAGACTGATCGCTGAATCTTCATTTTCACCAACAACTCTGACATAGATTCCAAATTTTGTTTTGTACATCAGAATAGCTGCTGCCGCAATTCCAATAAATGCCAGATATGTAATGACCGGATGACCACTTACGATTCCACCAATCAGCGGAATACTCTTGATGCCCGGTATATTGATCTTAAAATCTGCAACTCCTACATCTTGAAGACTGATATTAGCAAGCTCCATAACTTTCAGTACAAATTTTGCAATCGCTGGAACAATCAAGTTAATTCCAAGACCGATAACAATAACATTACCATTACAAGTAATTCCTAAGAATGAAAATACAAGTCCCCACAATAAAGTCGTTACGATTGCGGCAATCACTGCCAGAGCCACACTTCCTGTCAGATACTCGACTAACACTGAAATAAATGCTCCATTCAGCATCATTCCTTCCAGTGCGATATTCAATACATTTGCTTTATATGCAAATATTCCACCGATCACGCATAGAATAATAGGAGCACTATGGTATACTGTGTCATACAAAATACTATTTAATAATTCCATTATGCATCCTCCTTTTTCGCCTTTTTAAAACGACCAAATACGCTTGTTTTATCACCAATAAACTTAACTGCCAGGAACAGAATGATCATTCCCTGAATAATTGCAACGATTTCTTTCGGAACTGCAGTATACATATTGATGCTGTCACTACCGGTTTTTAATGCAGCATAAAAGATTGCCGCGATTAAAATTCCAATTGGCGAATGTCCACCGAGCAGAGCAATCAACATACCATCCCATCCAAGGCCAGGATTTGCAGAAAATGTCAGCGTATATTTAAACTGATCACTTAACATCCATCCTGCTCCTGCTATACCGGAAAGTGCGCCACTGATCAGCATCATGATAATGATTTTCTTGCCGACATTCATACCTGTTGCTTCTGCGAATTCCGGATTTTTTTTTTTCCGATGCTGTAATTTCATATCCCAGTTTTGATTTTTTCATAACAAAATACATAATCACCAGAATAATCATTGCAATTACAAAAAACATAGTCATTCTTGATGCTCCGAATCTTTTGAACATTACATCCTCTTTAATCGTTGGTGTAGCCACATACCCTGCACTCTTATCTTTGAATACACCGGTGGTTAAAAATTCCAAAGTCTTTGAAACTGCATAGTTTAACATCAAAGTTACAACCATCTCATTTACATTACATTTTGCTTTCAAAATTGCCGGAATCAATGCAAATAACATTCCACAAATAATTGCAACTAAAAAGCAAATCAGTTTACTTATAAATGGATTGGAAATGTTAAGATATGCTCCAGTGATTCCTGCAAAGAATCCTCCCAAAAGCATTTGTCCTTCTACACCCATGTTGTACAGATTAGCTTTGAATGTAATGGCAATCGCAAGTCCATGTCAAATAAGCGGCGATGCATAATGCAGCGTATTCATAAAGCCTTTTTCTGTCAAAAGTGATTTCCTGATCAATACCCCGTAAGTTTCCAGTGGACTTTCTCCGATCGCTGCAATAACAATTGCTCCAAATGCAAATGCAAGAATTACCGGAAGTACAGAATTGACGATTCCTTTTATAATTACTATCTTTCTTTTTCATTGATCCTGTTCCTCCTTTCCAATTCCAGCCATCAAAAGTCCCATGGCAGCCATAGACACTTCTTTCGGTGATACTTCACCTGAAATCTTACCTTTATACATAACAATTACCCGATCAGATAAACTCATAATTTCTGACAGCTCACTTGAAATCAGGATAACAGTATTTCCTGCATCCCTGAATTTCAGAATCTGTTTATGTATGAATTCAATAGATCCGATATCAACGCCTCGCGTTGGCTGGCAGGCAATCAGAAGTTTGGGATTTGCAGAAAGCTCTCTTGCAATGATAACTTTCTGTGCATTTCCTCCTGACAAATTGCCTATATTGCCATTCACATCACCAAGACGGATATCAAATTCTTTAATATATTTATCTCTTTTGGCATTGATTATTTTCTTATTAAAAAGTCCGTGTTTACAAACATCTTTTTCTCCGTGATATCCTGCTATACAGTTATCGGAAACCGTCATTTCCCGGCACAATCCCTGTGCATATCTGTCCTCAGGAATAATTCCAATTCCTGCTTTTCTTAATTTTTCCGGCCACCAGTTTGTAATATCTTTACCGTCAAAAAATACTGTTCCTCTCGTCGATTCCATCAAACCAGTCATAAGCTTTACAAGCTCTGACTGTCCGTTTCCTTCAACACCGGCTATTCCAAGGATCTCACCTTTATGCACTTCAAATGACATATCTGATACAACTTCTTTTCCATAGTCATTCACAGTCGTAAGATTTTCTGCTTTGTACATAATCTCTGATTCAACTTGTTGTTTTCGTTCATTATTTACAGTAAGAACAACATCTCTTCCGACCATCATCTGTGCCAGTTCTCGTTCACTTGTGTCCTTCTTTAATACATTTCCAACAACTTTTCCCTGTTTTATTACAGTAATACTGTCTGCCAGTTCCATTACTTCCCTTAATTTGTGTGTAATAACAATGATTGTTTTTCCTTGCTCTTTTAGATTTTTGAGCGTTGCAATCAATTCATCAACTTCCTGTGGTGTAAGTACGGCTGTCGGCTCATCCAGAATCAATATGTCTACATTTCTGTATAACATCTTCAGAATTTTCTACTCTCTGACGTCCACCGACAGATATATCTTCAATCTTATCTGTTGCATTTAATTCCAGATGATTTTCCTGAATCAGTTTCTCAACTCTTTTAATTTCCTCTTTCTGATCGATAAACGGAGTTTTCATTCCGCCTTTTTTCTGTGTAATTTCCGCACCCAACAGTATATTTTCATATACGGTAAGAGACGGCACCAGCTTAAAATGCTGGTGCACCATCCCTATCCCGTTTGCGATCGCATCAACGGGCTGTTCAGTGTAACTTCTTTCCCCCGGATCAGGATTTTTCCGCCTTGTTGGCTGCAGCAATCCGTAGAGCATATTCATCATTGTAGATTTTCCTGCACCGTTTTCACCTACAATACATTTAATCTCCTGTTCTTTTTACATCCAGATTAATATGATCATTTGCGACAAAATCGTTAAACTTTTTGGTCAGATCAACCGTCTGTATCATGCTGTTCATATTGCTGCTTCCTTTCTGTCAAAACGACTATTTTACTGTAACATTCGG
>ENA-OQHY01001076-OQHY01001076.1-human-gut-metagenome-genome-assembly--contig:-NODE-1076-length-12798-cov-2.477626_pt1 | contig 12798 bp, 18 predicted proteins | sample MGYA00242570_ERZ504733 | MGnify/ENA primary metagenome ERZ504733 (study PRJEB26092, sample SAMD00036219) | human gut metagenome | host: Homo sapiens | study: EMG produced TPA metagenomics assembly of...
TATCCTTACTTAATCAATAATTCAATGCCTGCAGAGCTGCACTGTCAACTGCTGAAATAAGTACACCTATAATCGCAGTAATAACTACAACAGCAACGGTCTTGTTTTACCAGTGTCTGTCTGTTTCCGGCCAGACTATCTTTTTTAAATTCAGCCTGAAGTCCTTTTGGTCCAGCTTTTCTTTGGAGCTTTTCCTTTTTTCTCTGCTTCCATAGCTTCACCTCACAGCCAGATTATTTTGTTTCTTTGTGCAAAGTATGAGCCTTACAGAACTTACAGTACTTTTTAGTTTCCATACGTTCCGGATGGTTCTTTTTCTCTTTTGTCATGTTGTAATTACGCTGTTTACATTCTGTGCATGCCAATGTGATTTTTACGCGCACGACTTCCACCTCCATGTGTCTTTTATCGCCGGCAGATTCACGTTTCTGCCTTTGCAACGTTTCCTTGTTTACCGCGACAAATCTTTTTTTATCCTTTGTTTTAGGCACAAAAAAAGACCCACTTCCACTGTCGCTTTTCCAGTCTAACATAGATGCAGGTCTTTGTCAATTACTTTATTTTCTTTTAACACTCATATCATTTTTTATATTCCGTAATTGTTTCACGGATTTTGTTGTAATCCTCACATACTCCCTCTATCTGCTCTGCATATGGCATAACCTTTCTGGAACGCAAAGCCTCTGTTAATATAGAACTTGATTCTGCAAGATTGTCAAATCCCATGTTCTGTGCAACACCTTTCAGAGTATGAGCCGCACGAAACGCAGCTTCCAGATTTTCCTCCTCCAGTGCTTTTTTCAGATTCTCAAAACTTGGGTCTTCTTCAAACTTAAATAAAAATTTTTCTACTAATTTTTCATTATACAGACGTCTTACGGTGTCTTCATAATTACCGCCTAATGCGTCATAACACTCTTTAATGTCATTCTTTCCATTCTCCTTAAAGTCAAATTATTTTATTATTCTATTCTTTAATACTTTTTGCCCCATACTTTTGTTCGTTACTAGTAACATAAAATACTTTATATTATTTGTCAAGTTTCTTTTCTCCGAAAAAAAGAAAAGGAAAAACGAAATTTTCTTTTCTCGTTTTCCTTTTCTCATTCGTGCTGATTAGTCGTCGATTCCGACCATAACAGAAGTTGCTTTGCTGACTACTCCCACAGGCAAGCCTATGAAGTTTCGCCACTAAATTATAACTTTTATCAATCAGATTTTTACTCAAGAAGCATGAGCGACTTTTTCGGAAATATCATATAAGTCGGTAATGGTTGTTCCGTCGTTTCTTTTAAATCCGGTTTTTCTTCGATATACCAAAGTCTCCTGCTCTTTGGATTTTCAGCATTTTTAAACAAATGCTGATTCTCAAACGGAGTCTCTGTATAACCGGCCGATACAATTTTCATGGAATTTATTTTTTCCGGCACGTCCGACGGTTTCATATAGTGCGCCCGAATCCCAATATATTTGATGGAATCTTTTACTTCTTCTTCCGTTTCAAATACAAAATCCAGTCCCTGGCATATACACTGTGACTGCCTCTTTTTTCTGCCACAGAAATATTTTTACAGCCGGTCAATCTCGCTGCCTCCATCTTTCTCGGATTTGCAAAAATATCGGTTGTCTTTCCTTTTAAGATACAGCTGCCTTTTTCAAGCAGTACCATATTGTCACAAAAACGATAGATTTCATCCCTTGAATGAGAAACCATCAGTACATCCTTTTGGTATTCTTCAATCAATTCCAGCATTTCAAGCTGAAGCGTATCTTTTAAAAATCCATCGAGTGCGGAAAATGGTTCATCCAACATAATCATTTCCGGCTGATGGAGCAACATTCTCGCAAGGGCGACTCTCTGCTGCTGTCCACCGGAAAGCTGGGAAGGATATCTTTTTCCAAACCCGAAAGTTCAAAAACGTTCAAGCTGCTCTTTATCTTCGTCCGTTTTTCTTCTTTTTTGCCCCCATTACAACCATCAGATTCTGTTCTACGGTCATAGTCGGAAACAGGGCATAATTTTGAAATAAATATCCGACATTTCTTTTCTGAACCGGAAGATTAATTTTTTTCTCGGAATCAAACAATACTCTTCCATTTAATACAATTCTTCCGCTGTCCGGTTTTTCAATTCCGGCAATGCATTTTAAGGTCATGCTCTTTCCACAGCCCGACGCACCGAGGATTCCCATGCATCCCTCTTTTGTTTCAAATTCCACATCCAATGTAAATCCGGAAAATTTCTTCTTTATCTTTGCCTGTAGTGCCATATCACATCCACCTGTTCACATTTTTCATATTTTTTCCTGATATCAGATTAATGAGCGCCACAATCAGGAATGATAAAATTACAATCACACAGACCCAGAATGCTGCGGTATCCCAGTTTCCTGCAGCGACTTCCGAAGCAATTGCCACGGATACCGTTCTGGTTTTTCCAAGAATATTTCCGGCAAGCATGGAAGTTGCACCATACTCTCCAATCGCTCTTGCAAACGCAAGTACCGTACCGGATGCAAGCCCCGGAGCTGCCATCGGAACAATTACCTTCCAGAAAATTTTTCTCTCAGACATTCCAAGCGTTCTCCCCGCATAAATCACATTTACATCAACCTGTTCAAATGCTGCTCTTGCATTTCGATACATAAGCGGAAATGCGATGACAAGTGCCGCGACAACACAGCCCGGCCAGGTCTGAACCATTTTAATATCAAACTGTGTGTATAAATACTTTCCAAATGGTCTTCGCAGACTGAAAATCAGTAACAGAAAGAAGCCTGCTACCGTAGGCGGAAGTACCAGTGGAAGTGTCAATAATCCATCTACAACTGCTTTCGCGGTATTATTTAATTTCATAATAAACCTTGCGGCTGCAATTCCTGCAAAAAACGCAAGCACAGTCGCAAGAATACCTGTTTTCAGAGAAATAAAAAGAGGACTCCAATCTATTGTCTCCAAAATTTCAGCCATAGATCTTCACCCCCTTTTTAATTTTATGTATGTATTCTATTTTTTACTGTTCTGTATACTGTGTCAAGTGGATATTCGCAATTGAAGCAGGGGACTTACTTGATTTGGTTAAATCCTGCTGCTGTTAATAATTCCATTGGTGCTGGGTCTGTTGCAACATATTCTTTAAATTCTTCTGCAGCTTTTACTTCTGCATCACTTGCTTCTTTATCTTCAATTAATCCAATCGGATAGATAGCCGGGTCAACCTGGTCTGCAGTTGCTTCCGCAATTACTTCAACCTTATCTGCCATAGAAGCTGCATCTGTCGCATATACAATACCAACTTCGTTGCTTCCTTCTGCTACCGCTGTAAGCACTGCTGTAACATTTGCACCTTCGTTGATTTCCATCGCCATTACATCATCAAGATTTCCGATATTTTCAAATAATTTTCTTGCATACTGTCCAACCGGAACATCTTCACCTGCAAGTGCAAGGCTGGAAGCCTCTGTAATATTATCAAATCCGGTAACTGCTGTTTCTTCTCCGGTTGGTTTGATTAATACGATTTTATTTTCCAGTAAATTTGTCACAGAACCATCGATTACATAACCTTCTTCAGTTAAAGCATCCATCTGCTTTGTAGCTGCCGAGAAGAAAATGTCGCACTGTGCGCCTTCTTCAATCTGAGTCTGAAGAGTTCCTGAACTATCTGCATTGTAGATAATGTTACATTCGGATGCTCCGCCTCATAATTCGCTTTAATTTCTTCCATTGTGTTCTTTAAGCTGGCTGCGATAAACACATAAACATCTGTCTTTTCACCGGAAGCTTCTGTTTCATCTGCTGCATCAGCTTCTTCTTTGTCTGTCTCGTCCGCTGCTGCATCTTCTTTTGTGTCTTTTGCACTGCTGTCACCAGAATCACTGCTTCCTGAGCCACAGCCCGCAAGCATGGTTGCACCAAGTGTCATAGACAGTAAAAGTGCCATCATTTTTCTCTTCATATTTGTTTTCTTCCTTCATAATAACTATAATTTTTATGGTTATATTTTAGAAAACAATTCGGTTAATGTCAACTAATACCGGCAATAAATTACAAGTTTTCTCCATTTTTCTAATTACCTCACTATACCAGTATGCAGAACCTTTTTAAACATACTGAAATTCATTATAGTAACTATATAGTAACTATTTTCTTCGTGCCCTCAGTTCCCTTGGTTTACATCCATACGTTTCCTGAAACATCTTATTAAATAATTTATAATTGGTAAATCCATGTTTTTCAGTTATATCAAGGATATTTTCTTTGGTACTGCATAAATCATGATAAATGTGCATCAACCGGATTTGATTTAAATATTTTGAAAATGTAACACCCATATTTTCTTTAAAAAAACGGCTGAAATACTCACGGCTCAGATAAAATCGTCCGGACACTTCTTCTAATGACAATCGTTCTGTATGATGTTCTTCAATATAATCGGTAATCTCAGAAAGCCTCTCCAGTCTTGTGTCATCTTCCCGTAACGTAATCGCAGTCTTTGGATAGGAAAAAGCGAATAACAGCTTTGCCATAATCTGAAGCGCAATCGCCTGCCGTTCCAGCCGATAGCCAAGCGGCTGATTGACATAAAGAGGCGGCAGCTTTTTTAGCAGGTCGCAAACCTGAAAATAATCTTCCAGATTTGTTTTTAATAATTCACTTCTTCGGCAGCTGATTCTATACTTTTCCAGATTTGGTTCTATCTGAATCATCGCACTTCTTGAAAATGAATCACTATCATCATGGAAGCCCTGGCGCACCTTGCTTCATGAATCTGATTGGAATCCACCACAATAAATTCTCCGGCAATCATCTTATATTCTTTTCCTTCGATTAAAATGGTACCGACTCCATTTAAAATATACATCAGTTCAATTGCTCCATGCCAGTGCGCCGGTGTGTATTCTCCCTGATTGGTATGATACTTGATATTAATACCATTTTTTTCCAGTTCAAACAAAGGTTCATAAATCATATTAACTTCTCCAAATTTTGCACGCCATTGCGTGCTTTCTTTATTTCTGTCGACTTCCTTCATTTTTGTATACAATGTCAATATTAACCGAATTAATAGCTAAAAACTCATCTAAACACTTCATATCTTTCATGCTATTATAACACTCGTAAAGAACAAAGAACAGTATAAAAAAGGAGATGTTAATTATGGCAAGTACTCCAGCTACAGCTATGGTAAAAGCAAATAAAGAAGTTAAAAAAGTTACATTATGGGAACGTTTTAAAAACTATTTAATTGAAAACATTGATATCATTGCACCAGGTATTATCATGATGAATGGCGGAACCTATTTTCCAAAACTGAAATAATAGGCTCCGCCTTTTTTTATCCTTTAATCTGCCGTTATTTCTGCCGCCTGCGTACCATTTACATTCAAAGTTTTCCAAATTTAGAGCAGCAAAAAAGCCCTCTGACAAAACTTAAAGTTTTGCCAGAGGGCTTTCTAAAATAAATTTTAATTCGTTTTACAATTAGTCCTCAATTGTAACTTTGTCCAGATGCCAGATTTCATCCACGTACTGCTGAATGGTTCTGTCAGAGGAGAATTTACCGGAGCATGCTGTATTTAAGAGTGCTTTCTTAGCCCAACCTGCTTCATCTCTGTAAGCTTCTTCTACTCTTCTCTGTGCGTCTGCATAAGATTTGAAGTCAGCTAAAATAAAGTAAGTATCTGCACGGTCACTACAGTTTGTATTTAATAAGGAATCATAGATTTCACGGAACATTTCAAAGTCGCCGTTTGAATAAGTACGTTAATCAACTGCATTAATACATTTCTGATGTCCGGGTCATTATTAAAGTACTGCATTGGGTCATATCCGCCATTGTTTTCGTAGTTGATAACTTCATCAGAAGACAGACCGAAGATAAATGCATTTTCTTCGCCTACTTCTTCTACGATTTCAACGTTTGCACCATCCATTGTACCAACGGTAAGCGCACCGTTTAACATGAACTTCATGTTACCGGTTCCGGATGCTTCTTTACTTGCTGTAGAAATCTGTTCGGAAACATCAGCTGCAGCAAAGATGATTTCAGCGTTGGATACACGATAGTTTTCAATAAATTACAACTTTTAATTTTCCGTTGATGGAAGCGTCGTTGTTGATCACGTCTGCAACTGAGTTAATCAGTTTGATTGTCAGTTTTGCACGTCTGTAACCAGCGGCTGCTTTTGCACCAAAGATAAAGGTTCTCGGATAAAAATCTCTTTCCGGATGTTCTTTAATCTGATTGTACAGATACATAACATGCAGAATGTTCATTAACTGACGTTTGTATTCGTGAAGTCGTTTTACCTGAACATCAAAGATGGAGTTCGGGTCTACTTCAATTCCGTTATGTTCTAAGATATATTTTGCAAGACGCACTTTATTCTGGTATTTAATGTTCATAAATTCCTGCTGTGCTTTCTTGTCATCGGCATAAACTTTTAATTTAGCAAGCTGTGGCAGGTCTGTAATCCATTTGTCTCCGATGTGGTCTGTAATCCATTCTGTCAGAAGCGGGTTTGCATGAACCATGAAACGTCTCTGAGTAATACCGTTTGTCTTGTTGTTGAATTTTTCCGGATACATTTCATAGAAATCTTTTAATTCCTGTTTTTTCAGGATTTCAGTATGCAGTCTTGCAACACCGTTTACAGAATAACCACCTGCGATTGCAAGATGTGCCATCTTAACCTGTCCATCATAAATAATAGCCATTTTGCGGACTTTTTCCTGATTTCCAGGATATTTCTGGTTGATTTCTTCGATGAATCTGCGGTTGATTTCTTCGATAATCTGGTAAACTCTAGGAAGCAATTTGGAGAACAGCTCGATTGGCCATTTTTCCAGTGCTTCTGCCATGATGGTATGGTTTGTGTAAGCACAGGTATGTGTTGTGATATCCCATGCATCATCCCATTCAAGTTTTTCTTCATCCAGAAGAATACGCATTAATTCAGCAACTGTCATTGTCGGATGGGTATCATTTAACTGGAAGGTTACTTTCTTCGGCAGGTCATGGATGTCACTGTGTTTTTTCTTGAATTTCGCAATTGCAGCCTGAATACTTGCAGAAATGAAGAAGTACTGCTGTTTTAAACGAAGTTCTTTACCAGCATAGTGGTTATCATTTGGATAAAGTACATCACAGATATTTTTTGCAAGATTTTTCTGCTTCTACCGCTTTTCTGTAATCACCTTTGTCAAATAAGTCTAACTGGAATTCATTCATTGCTTCTGCATCCCAGATACGAAGAGTGTTTACAATTTTGTTGTTGTAACCAACGATTGGCATATCGTAAGGTACGGCACGTACTGACTGATAACCTTCCTGAATGAAATTGTTTCTGCCTGTAGCCGGGTCGTATTCTACACGAACATATCCGCCGAATTTTACTTCTTTGCATATTCCGGACGACGAAGTTCAAATGGATAGCCATCTTTCAGCCAGTTATCCGGAACTTCTACCTGATATCCGTTTTCGATTTTCTGTTTGAACAGACCATAGTGGTAACGGATACCACATCCATAAGCACAGTATCCAAGTGTTGCAAGGGAGTCTAAGAAGCAGGCTGCAAGTCGTCCAAGACCACCATTACCAAGTGCCGGATCCGGCTCCTGGTCTTCAATTGTATTTAAATCCAGTCCTAACTCATCAAGTGCTTCTTTTACTTCTTTGTATGCACACAGGTTGATTAAGTTATTACCAAGTGCACGTCCCATTAAGAACTCCATGGAAAGATAGTACACAATCTTCGGATCATCTTTTTCATACTGTTTCTGTGTCAAAAGCCAGTTATCAATAACTACGTCTTTTACCGCCAGAGAAACTGCCTGGAAAATCTGCTCCTGACTTGCCTCATCTAAGGTCTTTCTATAAAGCATCTTTACATTCTCTTTTACACTTTTCTTGAATTCTTCTTTTCTGAAATGTGAATCTAACATACTTTTCCTCCTCTGATTTTTTCTGTGTTTTTTCATCTTTTTCTTCTCAAACATCCCAAAACACAAAATTATATTAATTATGGGAGTCCCCTTCTTCAAGAGACTCCCATAGTAATATACTGCATGCGGCAGAATTATTCGGAAATTTTTTCTACTCCTAATGTTACTTTTTCAGAGTTGATTTTCCACTCTTTGACATATCCGGCTGTTTCTGTGTAAACAACATCTTCTGCTAATACCTCGATTTGATATCTGCTTCGTGAGCACGGAAAATTCCCTCAATTACATCATTACCGCTTAAGGAAATTTTAATCTTATCCATAACTTCAAATCCGGCTTCTTTACGCATTGTCTGTACTTTACTAATGATTTCTCTTACATATCCCTCTTCAATTAACTCTGGAGTCAGATTTGTGTCAAGTACTACTGTGATGTCATTGTCTGATTCTGAAACGTACCCCTCCATCTGAGCAGTATCAATAAGTAAATCACTCTCTAATAATACGATCTCTTCACCAGCAATGTCAAGTTTCAGCTCACCGGTTGCCTTAAGTTCATCCATTGCTTTATTTCCATCTAATTCAGCCAGTGCTGTTTTGATTGCATTTAAGTGTTTTCCATATTTCGGACCTACTGTTCTAAGCTGTGGCTTAAAGCTGTAGGAAGTAAATTCTCTTACGTCATCGGTAAATGCCATCTCTTTTACATTTAACTCATCTTTGATGATATCGGTGTAGAAATCAGACAGAGTAAAGGATGCCTTTACAAACATTTTTCCGATTGGCTGACGGTTTTTGATATTTGCTGTATTTCTGCAGGCACGTCCCATAACTACGATTTCCAGAAGGTCTTCCATGTTTTCTTCGAGTTCTTTGTCAATCCATGCTTCATTTACAGCAGGGAAATCACAAAGATGGATACTTTCCGGAGCTGTTTTATCAATGCTTCTTACCAGATTCTGATAAATATCTTCTGTCATAAACGGAATCATCGGTGCAGCTGCCTTTGCAACTGTTACCAGTGCGGTGTACAGAGTCATATAGGCATTGATTTTATCCTGTTCCATTCCTTTTGCCCAGAAACGTTCACGGCTTCTGCGGACATACCAGTTACTCATATCATCTACAAATTCCTGAAGTGCACGTGCTGTTTCCGGAATTTTGTAATTTGCCAGATTGTTGTCTACCGTCTGAACTAAAGTATTTAACTTAGACAGTAACCATTTATCCATAACAGCAAGTTTGTCATACTCTAACGTATATTTTGTTGCGTCAAATTCATCAATATTTGCATACAGTACAAAGAATGCATAGGTATTCCATAAAGTACCCATGAATTTACGCTGTCCTTCCTGTACCGCTTTTCCGTGGAAACGGTTTGGCAGCCATGGAGCACTGTTTACATAGAAATACCAACGGATTGCATCTGCACCGTAAGTTTCGAGTGCGTCAAACGGATCAACTGCATTTCCTTTGGATTTACTCATCTTCTGACCATTTTCATCCTGTACGTGACCAAGAACGATAACATTCTGATATGGTGCTTTATTAAATAATAACGTAGATTCTGCAAGCAGAGAGTAGAACCATCCTCTTGTCTGGTCAACCGCCTCAGAAATAAACTGTGCCGGGAACTGCTGTTCAAATACTTCTTTATTTTCAAATGGATAGTGATGCTGTGCAAATGGCATTGCTCCTGAATCAAACCAGCAGTCAATTACTTCCGGTACACGATGCATGGTCTTTCCGCATTTCGGGCAAGGCATTGTGATTTCATCAATATATGGACGATGCAGCTCTACGGTTTTAGCTTTTTCGTCACCACTGAGTTTGCAGAGTTCTTCACGGCTTCCGACAGACTGCATACATCCACATTCACATTCCCAGATATTTAATGGAGTTCCCCAATAACGGTTTCTTGAAATACCCCAGTCCTGTACGTTTTCCAGCCAGTCACCGAAACGACCTTTTCCGATGCTTTCCGGAATCCAGTTGATGGTATTGTTATTGCGGATTAAGTCCTCTTTACTGCTGTCATCTTGATGAACCAGGATTCTCTTGCATAGTAGATAAGAGGAGTATCGCATCTCCAGCAGTGCGGATAATCATGCTCGAATTTCGGAGCATCGAATAATAAACCTTTTGCATCCAGGTCTTTTAATACTTCAGGGTCTGCACTCTTGACATTCGGGTCTTTTTCCATTTCTGCTTTAGAAGGTTTTGCTCTCATTCCTGCAAATGGAGTTTCTGCTGTCATGCATCCCTTTTCATCTACGAATTTAACCAGCGGAAGGTCATATTCACGACCCACACGGGCATCGTCTTCACCAAATGCCGGTGCGATATGAACGATACCGGTACCATCGGACATGGTTACATAATCATCACAGATTACATAATGTGCTTTCTTATGCTGTTTTTCTGCTTCTTTTGCTGCACATTCATACAATGCAACATAAGATTTTCCTTCCAGATCTGTTCCTTTATAAGTTTCCAGTACTTCGTAGGCCGGTTTGTCTTCTTCCGCTAATTTTCCAAGAACTTTGTCAAGCAGAGCTTCTGCCATATAATAAACATAACCATCAACTGATTTTACTTTACAGTAAGTATCTGATGGATTTACACAAAGTGCAACGTTTGAAGGCAGAGTCCATGGAGTTGTGGTCCATGCAAGGAAATAAGCATCTTCGCCTACTACTTTAAAACGAACCACTGCGGAACGTTCTTTTACTGTTTTATAACCCTGTGCAACTTCCTGAGAAGAAAGTGGTGTTCCACAACGAGGGCAGTAAGGTACAATCTTAAATCCTTTGTAAAGCAGGTTTTTATTCCAGATTTCTTTTAATGCCCACCATTCGGATTCGATGAATTGTCGTCATAAGTAACATATGGATTTTCCATATCAGCCCAGAAACCTACGGTAGAGGAGAAATCTTCCCACATTCCTTTGTATTTCCATACACTTTCCTTACACTGCTGGATAAACGGCTCCATACCATAAGCTTCAATCTGCTCTTTTCCATCCAGACCCAGTTTCTTTTCTACTTCCAGTTCTACAGGAAGTCCGTGGGTATCCCATCCAGCCTTTCTTGGAACCATATAGCCCTTCATTGTACGATATCTCGGAATCATATCCTTGATAACACGTGTTAACACGTGACCGATATGTGGTTTTCCGTTTGCAGTCGGAGGACCATCATAGAACGTATAGGTTTCTCCCTGCTTTCTCTGCTCCATACTTTTTTTGAAGATATTGTTATCTGCCCAGAATTTTTCCGTATTTTTTTCTTCTTTCTACGAAATTCATATTCGTATCGACTTTCTGATACATCGTGTTACTCCTTTCTTTTTTTAAAAAGAATCTCGCTTGCGAGATTCTCCGCCTGCGGCGGGTCGCTTTTGCGACATGTTTCCATACCGACGCAGTGCGAACCTCGCGGAGCTTTTTATCATATAGAAACGAGGTTTTCTATATGATAAACTCCCGCCCTGCAACAGGACGAGAGTAAATCACTATCGTTTCATACCACCTCTTACACATACCAACATACGCGTTCCTTTTAACGGAGGAAAACCGGCATCCCTTACTTCTTTATCTCAATCGAAAATTTCAGGCAGCAACTCCGGAGTGATTTTCTTTTGTTTCTACTCGCATCGGGCTTCCACCGCCCCCGACTCGCTGTCTCTTTCAACAACAAAATACTGTCTCCATCACCGTTTTTATCTTGCTTTATTATAAATAGGGAAAGCGGGAAATGTCAAGGGGGAATTTGGGAACTCCTTACCCACCGCTTAGTGCTCCGCACACTTGAAGCGTGGGAATGTTTATCTACGTTCAAAAATCAGCTCATTTTCCTAAAAAACTCTAACAGAAAAAAAAAGCACCTGAAAAGGTGCTAATCTTCATAATGAAATTTACAAGAATATATTATGAGATTTCGGTTACTATCAAAGTTATATGTAAGTCTGTGTTCGTCCGTTATCCGTCTGCTACATACTTTCCTATGCTTTAACGGTTCAGGCTTACCAATTCCCTCTAATAGTCCATCACGGTCTATACTCTTTATAAGGTTATTGATTCGCTTTACAATCTTTTTATCTTCTTTCTGCCAGTCTGTATACTGTTGCCATGCAGTCGGAGTAAATACCACATTTATTATTCGTATTCTCCTAACTCATCTACTTTCTTTGTAATAAAACCGCCTGATTCAGCTTCAGCCATAGACTTATCCAACATAGCAAGATATTCCTCATTTCTTTTCGCTTTTATAATCTCGTTATACTCAGATTCCGACATCATCACAATGTTTTCATTTTTTGGTCTTGAAATAAATCACTGTTTCTCCTTTAAAAACCTTATCACATAACGATTTAAAATTTTCTCTTACATCCATACTCTTTACTGCTAACATTTCTAACACCTCATTTTCGTATAAAAAATCGTATGTTTTTTCGTATTTTTATTATATGTTATTATTATTTCTTTATCAACTAACTTAAACTCCATTTCTCTGTAGAGAAACAAAGACAAAAAATTTAACACAATATTAACCGTTTCATGCAAGATGGCAAAATCAGATCTTGTTACAATAAACCTGTCAAAGAAAGAAAACAATAATAAATTATTATGGAAATAATGAGGGATTAACAATGAAAAGACAACCTGCTAATTCCAAAAAGATTTTTGATGTTTTTTTTGCAATGATGATAATTTCCAGTTATCCAATAACCTGACATGGCATGGCTCAAACCATATTCAGCTTTACATACAGGATGACACTGCAAATTCAACTGAAAATTCAAATACTGTAAATACAGACAAAAATGCAAATGCAAACTCAAATAACGAATA
>ENA-OQHY01001077-OQHY01001077.1-human-gut-metagenome-genome-assembly--contig:-NODE-1077-length-12795-cov-5.016340_pt1 | contig 12795 bp, 18 predicted proteins | sample MGYA00242570_ERZ504733 | MGnify/ENA primary metagenome ERZ504733 (study PRJEB26092, sample SAMD00036219) | human gut metagenome | host: Homo sapiens | study: EMG produced TPA metagenomics assembly of...
CCAGTGCCTAAATTTCAGACACCAGCTCAAAATTAACCGTTTCTATACCTTAATAAAATTCGAGGACATTCCTGTTCTACACTAAATGGATATTTTTAATCTTCATTTAGTTGAAATCATAGCTTTTTATTTCAGATTTTTTGTACTGACTCTCAAGGCTCTTCTCGTAAATATACTCCAGCTTATGCATATCTGACAGGATATCATAATCCATATCATGCCGTAGCCAGTCCAGGATCACTCCCACAAATACGCATTTATAATACCGGCTTATAAGATGCCTATCTTCCTGATCCATTTCAAAGTCTCCGACCGCCCTGTTGATCAGCTCCTCCACCACACGCTCTGCGGCATGGTCTAGATAATCGGCAAATACATCCCTCTGGATCGAGCGGTACAGATGTATCATGGCTTTTTTGTTCTTCTGAACTGCATTAACAAGGATTTCCATACAATCACTGACTGATTCCGGTACTTTCTGATCCTTCAGAATGTCATTCAGCTCTTCCCTTACCATTGCTTCCACTGCATCCGGAATATCCCTGAATGGTAGTAAAATGTATTCCTGTTTACTCCACAGCGTTCCACGATATCCTTTACTGTAATCTTGGACAGTGGTTTTTCGTTCATAAGTTCCGTCAGCGTATGCAGTATGATCTGTCTTGTAAAACCTGGCATTTCCTCTCCCCCATCACAAGCTTTCCTCGGGTTATTTCCTTATTATGTCACAAAATTAACACTCTTTCAAGCGACAACATGTTAGAAAATGTCCATAAATTCCCAAAAATCTTCCTCCCGATAACTGTCCTATGACCTGGGTGAACAAGGTTTTGTCAGATTTCTTCTTTCTGTTCCTGCACTTTTTTCTCAGGCTGAACATGAACGATCCCCTCCACAACTGTATGGTTTCTGACCTGATTTACCACAATGTCCAGGTTTTTCCAGCCGCACCGGAACTGTTCTCCGTCCTCCGGTACACGTTCCAGAACTCCGCAGACAAAGCCGCTGAAGGTATCATATTTTTCTACAGGAAGCTCCACATTTATAGTCTCTGCCACATCATCCAGGATCGCTCCCCCCTGTATTTTCCAGATATGTTCTCCTGTCTTCTCAATATCGTCCGGCTTCGGCAGATCCGTCCTGTCATCAATGTCTCCCACCAGTGTCTCCACCAGATCATGCAGGGTGACGATTCCTACAAAACAGCCATATTCATCCAGCACTACTGCAAAATAATCCCGTTTCTCCCGCATTTCCCGGAAGATCAGGTTAGCACGCATGGATTCCGGTACAAAAAACGGCGGATAACAGGCATGATGCAAAACAGCAGCTCTGGTTCTGTCATTCAGACGGAAATAATCTCTGGTATCCAGAATATGGATAATATCATCCTGATCTTCCCCGCATACCGGATAAAAGGTGTGACGGTTCTCTCTGATAATCCGTTCCCATTCCTCATCTGAATCTTCCATATAGAGGACAACCACATCTCTTCTGTGTGTACAGATCTCATCTGCCGCAGTATCATCCAGGTCAAAAACATTCTGGATCATCTCGCTTTCTTCCTGCTGGATACTGCCCTGCTCATTTCCTTCTGTAAGCAGCATACGAATCTCTTCCTCTGTGGCCTGCTCCTCTTTTTCTTCCGGTTTGATCCCCATCAGATACAGCACGCCATTGGCAGTTACTGTCAGAAGTGCGGTAGCCGGCCAGACTGCGACCATTGCGATCTTAAGAAGTCCTGCCAGACGCAGAGACAGTTCATCCGGATTTTTCATTCCCAGACGTCTTGGCACCAGCTCCCCAAACAGAAGACTTACATAGGAAAGCAGTATGGTCACGATGATCATGCATACGATCTTCAGAACATTCTGTGGTACATCTATCCCTGACCTTATCAGTGCCTCTGTCATCGGCTGTGCAAAATATTCTGCCGCAAAAGCGCTCTGCAGAAATCCTGCCGTAGTTACCGTTACACGGATCGCTGTCATAAAATGTGCCGGCTGTTCTGTAAGCTTTATCAAAATCTGCGCCCGGTGATCTCCCTCTTCTGCCAGCTCCTTCATCTTCGCTTCATTCATGGACAGAACCGCCATTTCCGCACCTGCGAAAACAGAATTCAGAAAGATCAGGAACACCAGTAAAACAATTGCCTGTATCATATTTTTATTCCCCTCAGTATAGTCGTCCGGAATTATCCCGAACCAATTATAATACAGAAAGCGGACCGTTATCATCCGCTTTCCTGTTGCTTACTCTGATTATTATTACATAAGATAGCATAACCCTTCCGGTCTGTCAAACCATCAACCTCCAACCAGCAATATACTATGATATAAAAAGCAGCAGATACATACAACAGAACGGCCTTTCATCTTCCACTCTGCTGCATGCCTATGAACATCATCGCTGCACGACCTATGTTCACTCTGCTGCTTCCTTTTCCATATGATGTTTCGGAAATTCCATAATGATCTCGGTTCCCTGTCCCGGTTCACTGTTAAGCCACAGCCTGCCGTTCAGAGTTTTTACCCCGTGCTTCACAATGGAAAGGCCAAGGCCGGTTCCGCCGATTTCCTTGGAATGGCTTTTGTCCACCCGATAAAAGCGTTCAAAAATGCGTTCCTGATCTTCCTTCGGAATACCGATCCCTGTATCCCGCACATTCACGCGAACTGCATCCTCGCCATCCTTCAGTCTCACAAAGACCTCTCCACCCCGGCGGTTATATTTGACAGCATTATCGCAGACATTATAGAGAACCTCTTCCATGATCGTCGGTACTGTATCCAGCACTGTACTTCCGCCTTCCATATACATATGCACTTCCTGCTTTTCGGCAGCTTCATGTAAGGTAGAAAAAATATCATGAGTCAGACTGTAAAGATCCAGTTTTTCCCACTGATACGGCAATCCGCCCTCATCCAGACGGGAGATCCGGATCACATCCCCAACCAGACGGATCAGTCTCTGCGTTTCCTTATAGATGCGTCCTGCAAAAACCTTCACATCCTCATCCTTCACAAATCCGTCCTGCATGATCTCAGCAAATCCGGAAATGGAAGTCAGCGGCGTTTTCAGTTCATGGGAAACATTGGCGGAAAATTCCCTTCGCAGCTGTTCCCTTTCTACTTTTTCGGTCACATCCACCAGAAGGATCACCGCACCCTCTGTCTTATTTTCTCTTGTGACAGGATTGGCGATCACCTGAATCTCACTGCCATCCAGACGAAGGATCTTGTTCTCATGCTTTCCTTCAAGGACCTGCCCAACGACACCTCGAAACTCCTCCGAGCGGTTCAGAAGATATACACTTTCTCCTGTTTTGATCTCCTTTACCTTAAGAAGCTTTCCCACACTGGAGTTGATAGAAAGTACCATGGTATAACGGTCGATCACAAGAAGTCCCTCCTGCATGTTCTCCGTGATAATAGAAAATTCTTTCTGCTGTCTTCTGGCTGCCTCAAGCTGCAGACGGATCTGCCGGCTCTGTCTGCCAATCTTGCTGAGAAGCGGCTGTACCTCATCATAGGCATCATTCTCATCCGGATGCTCCAGATCAAGCCCATTAAGAGGTTCCACAACCTTCCCGGAAAGCCTGGATGCAAATACGCCGGACAGGAGCAGCATAAGTATCAGAACTGCAGCAAAAGGCGGAAGCAGCTGCAGGAGCAGCATCCATACAGAAGCCTGGTTACTGGAAACTCTCAGCACATTGCCATTTTCAAGGCGTACTGCATAATACATTGTTTTTTCGGAAAGCGTGGATGACATTCTTTCATCCGCACCTTCTCCGTTGATCTCTGCTTCACGGATCTCCTTGCGATGTCCGTGATTATCCATGCTTTCCACATTTGCCTCATTGTCGTAGATAACTTTTCCACTTTCATCCACATAAGTAATCCTGGAATCCTCATCATTCAGCTTCTTCAGATAATCTGTCCCGGTACTTTCCACGCCTCTGGAAATATACACGGCTTCTTTCTTCAGCTCACCCATCAGCTGTCCCTGAAAATAGTGATAAAGGATTCCCACGACAAATGCCAGTCCCAGTACTGTGATCAGTGATGAAACCAGCATGATATACTTAAATATTTTTTTACTCAAAGCTCAGCCCTTTCCTTTCTCCGAAATCTATATAGCATTTTACAAAAGCAATGTAAAAATAATTATCCGGAAAAAGTTAAATCCTTGTAAATTTCATCACATTATAAAAAGTGCTGTGATATCCTTTCAATACCACAGCACTTTTTTATAATAATGCAACTCTTTGCAATCTGCTCTTACTTATTTCTATTCCTCAACAAAATAGTTATCTGTATGACTGGAACCGCTTCTGTGGTTTCCTGTGATGGAATATTCCACCCACTCTGCAATGTTCACAGCGTGATCACCGATACGCTCGAAATATTTTGCAGCCATAAGGATATCCAGACCGATGCTTGCATCCGGCTTTCCGTTATTCAGGACCTCGGCCAGCTTTTCCTTAATATCATTGAAGGCATCGTCCACCTTATCATCATCGTCAATAACCTTTCTACAAAGCTCAAGATCACCCTTTACAAAGGCATCGATGCTTTCTGTAACCATCCGGACAGTATCCTCTGCCATCTTCCGGATATTAATGATATCTCCGGTAACTGCTTTGTCCTCGATATGCTTGGAAAGATCCGCAATATCTGCTGCCTGGTCACCGATGCGTTCCATATCGGAGATCATCTTCAGTGCTGCGGAAATGGATCGCAGATCTCCTGCTACCGGATGCTCATGAAGAAGAAGCTTCATGCAGAGATTTTCAATCTCTTTTTCCTGTGCATCGATCTCTTTTTCCGTCTCAAAGATCTTGCCAATGAGAGTCATCCCGCCTTCACCCTGAATAGCTTTGGCAGAAAGTGAAATTGCTTTTTCGCAGAGACTTCCCATGGTGATCAGTTCCACGTGAAGCTCTTCCAGCTGTCTTACAAAACGTTCTGACATAATATCAACCAAACCTTCCTGTAATATAATCCTCTGTACGCTTATCTGCCGGCATGGAAAACAGCTTGTCTGTATCCGCAAATTCCACAACCTCACCAAGAAGGAAAAATGCTGTCTTGTCGGAGATACGGGTTGCCTGCTGCATGTTATGTGTGACCATAACAATGGTGTAATCCTTTTTAAGCTCTACTGCCAGATCCTCGATCTTGGAAGTGGAGATCGGGTCCAGGGCAGATGTGGGCTCATCCATAAGAAGCACCTCCGGCTGTACTGCCAGGCACGGGCAATGCAGAGACGCTGCTGCTGTCCGCCTGACATTCCAAGAGCACTTTTTTTCAGGCGGTCCTTGACCTCATCCCAGATTGCCGCATCGCGGAGAGATTTTTCCACGATCTCGTCCAGCTTTGCCTTGGAACGGATTCCGTGTGTTCTCGGACCGTATGCAATATTATCATAAATGCTCATCGGGAAAGGATTGGGCTTCTGGAATACCATGCCCACACGCTTACGCAGAAGATTCACGTCCATATCTCCGTAAATATCTTCCCCGTCAAGCTCTACCTTTCCTGTGATGGAACAGCCTTCCACAAGGTCATTCATACGGTTTAAGGATTTCAGAAGTGTAGATTTACCACAGCCGCTTGGTCCGATAAATGCTGTGATCTCTTTTTCCGGGATCTCCATATTGATTCCCTTCAGTGCATGAAAGCTTCCGTAATGGAGATTCATATTGTCAATTGAAATTTTTGTTATTTTCACTCATGATCGATCATTATCCTTTCGCAATTTTTCTGGCTACCAGACCGGACAGTCCGTTGATAACAAGTACAAATGCCAGAATGACTACTGCTGTTGCAGATGCCTGGTTTACATGAAGTCCCTCACTGGAAAGCACATACATGTGAAGTGCCAGGGTACGTCCGGAACCCATCAGGCTGTTTGGAACTGCCGCAACAGTACCGGAAGTATAAAGAAGTGCTGCAGTCTCACCTACACACGTCCGATGGCCAGGATCACACCTGCAGGATTCCAGGAACTGCGGAGGGAAGTACAATCGTAAAAATAGTACGGAGCTTGCCTGCTCCAAGTCCGAAGCTTGCCTCACGGTAAGAATCCGGAACAGATTTCAGTGCTTCCTCAGCGGTACGCATGATCAGGGGAAGTACCATGATCACCATAGTCAGCACACCGGAAAGAAGAGACATGCCCCAGTGCAGTGCAGTTACAAAGAACAGCATACCGAACAGACCATATACGATAGATGGAATACCGGAAAGTGTCTCTGCGGTAATACGGATCAGCTTTACAAAACGGCTGCCTTTTTTGCATATTCCACAAGGAAGATCGCTGCAAAATTCCTACCGGAGCGGCAATCGCCAGAGATACCAGTGTCATGATCAGGGTATTGATCAGTGACGGGAGAAGGGAAACGTTCTCTGAGGTATAGGTAAGGCTGAACAGACTTGCATTCAGATAGGGAATACCTTTTACAAGCACATAGCCGATCAGGAAGAACAGCAGTGCAAAAGTGATCACTGCTCCCAGCAGTGTGAGAAATGCCAGGACTCCTGCACCAGGATGTCTTGCATAAGACTTCAGCTGGTCTCCTATGGTAAGTGTATTTCTTTTTTTCATGTTTGCTTCTGCCGCAGGATCTGCGGCTACAGATACGTTAGTTTGCATACTCCGCCCTCCTGTTCAGCAGTGAAAGACTTAAGTTGATGATCAGGATAAATACAAAGAGTACAACTCCTGTTGCGATCAGTGCTTCTCTGTGAAGTCCTGATGCATATCCCATCTCTGTTACGATGTTTGCAGTCATGGTACGGACACCCTGAAGAAGTCCCTTCGGCATACGTGGCTGGTTTCCGGCTACCATGATCACGGCCATGGTCTCACCGATGGCACGTCCGATCCCAAGGACAACGCCTGCCAGGATTCCTGACTTTGCTGCCGGAAGCATAACAAAGAAAATGCTTCTTTCTTTTGTTGCGCCAAGTGCAAGTGAGCCTTCATAGTAGCTTTCCGGAACGCTTCGTACTGCCGATTCCGTAACTCCGATGATCGTCGGAAGGATCATGATTCCCAGAAGGATACATGCTGCCAGCATACTGCTTCCGGTTCCTCCGAACAGCTGGCGGATCAGCGGTACCAGGAGAACCAGACCAAAATAGCCATATACGATAGATGGAACGCCTGCCATAAGCTCAATACCGGATTTCAGTGGTTTATAGATTTTTTTCGGGCAATATCTTGCCATAAATACGGATGTAAAAAGTGCGATCGGAACTCCGATAAGGATTGCTCCTGCAGTTACATAAATACTTGCCACGATCATTGGCAGGATTCCGAATTTATCGTTTGTTGGTCTCCATTCTGTTCCGAAAAGGATTTTAAGGGACCGATCTTTCCCATTGCAGGAAGACCGTTTGCAAAAAGGAACACACAAATAAGAAATACTGCAAGAACCGATGCACAGGCCGCAATGAGAAAAACGACCTTCATGGCCTTTTCTCCTAAATGATTCATAAGACACCTTTCTCTCTGTTCCAGTGGATATCCACTGTGCTGATATATAACGGAGCGGCTTTCCTGACCTTGTCATGATCGCCGCTCTTTGTAAGATACTTCAATCGTTTTTTATCCGGGAATTTATTTGGTCACGTCTTCCCAGTCTGTGATATCACCTGTGAAGATGGATTTTACCTGGTCACTTGAAAGCTCCTCAAGGTCATTGTCGTTGTTTACGATGACTGCGATACCATCTTTTGCGATCTCTGTAGCTTTAACACCTTTCTCTGTTTCCTCGTCCTTCAGCTCACGGGATGCCATTCCGATATCACATACACCTCTGTTGCGCTATTGATTCCTGTTGTGGAGTCGCTGACCTGAACTTCTACTGTGATGTTTTGTTTGTTTTCTGATATGCCTCTGCAAGCTTCTCCATTACAGGTCCTACGGAAGAAGATCCCATAACTACGACTTTGCCTTTTGCATCTCCGGCTTTGTATGCCTCTGCTTTTTCATCTACTTTGATGTAGCCTTCTTTTTCGATGATGTCCTGTCCGTCAGAGCTCATGATGTAGTTGATGAAATCCTGTGCTGCATCGCTGAGCTTGTCGCCTGTTACGATGTTGAACGGACGTGCTACCTTGTATGTATCATCTGCAACGTTCTCTGCTGTTGCCTCTGCTCCGTCGATCTTTACTGCTTTTACTGTATCGTTGAGGGAACCCAGAGATACGTATCCGATAGAGTTCTCATCGCCTGCTACTGTGGTAAGCATTACATCTGTGTTGTTTGTGATGCTTGCTTCCTGTGTTGTCATATCTACTTTCTCGCCGTCTTTTTCTTCTTCGATCCCAAACAGCTCTACGAATGCTCCACGTGTTCCGGATCCGTCCTCACGGGAAATTACGTCGATCGCTCCGGATGGTGCTGCCATTACAACGGTTCCCATTACTGTAGTTCCGATAAGTGCTGCTGTTAAGATACCTGCGATTCTTTTTTTCATGATTTTTTTCTCCTCATTTCTATGATCATTTTTACTTGCTTACTGCTTAAATACAGGTGTTATTATAGAAATGGAAGGTAAAATATAAAATCGCGGTTTTGTAAAATATTAGTAAAAAAATGTGATATAAAAAAAAGCTGCTTGCGCAGCTTTTTATATGATATATTCGTCCGCCTTCACGGCTTGCCAGTTCATCAGGTCTTCCAGTGTTATATGATCTACCACACCTTTGATGGCGTCGTCCAGCTTTTTCCAGAGGATCTGGGTGACACAGTTCTCCTCACGGTCACAGATGGCTCCGTTGTCGTCCAGACATTCCACAGGGGAAAGGCTTCCTTCTGTGAGACGAAGGATCATTCCGACCGTGTATTTATCCGGGGTCTGCTGCAGTGCATAGCCGCCCTGAGGGCCACGGACACTGCGGACAAAGCCTGCTTTGTTCAGGATGGAGATGATCTGCTCCAGATATTTATCGGAGATCTCCTGGCGCTTCGCCACATCCTTCAGGCGGATCGGTTTTCCTGTATAATTTGTAGCAAGATCCAACATCAGTCTCAGCGCATATCTTCCTCTTGTAGAAATCCTCATGTAATATTTACCTCCAATATTTCAGTATTCTTCTGATTTATAGCCTTTTGCTCTTTCTGTTATTGTGCAGCTGTTCAGCCGGAAATATTCCTCTGTATTCCATAACCGGCACCCTTCTCTGTGATGCACAGGCAGCTTCCTGTATCTTCTTTCATAGGAAGCAGAATCTGCTTTGCAGACTTTATTCTTTATATTGTTAATAGGTTTTGTTTGTTTTCTCTATTATACCTGAAAAAGCTACAAGATACAAGCAAGTCCCCACACACTGCTTATTGCTTTTCGCGGGACCTTACCAGTGAACAGTAACCACAGCCCCACAGAGTGCTTACTTAATTCAATGAAATCAAGAATAAAACCGGCGCTCCGGCAGCTGCTTGGACAGGCATTCAGGAGCGCCGTAAATAATCCCGCAGAATCACGCTTCGGGGCAAAAGAAGCGGTCTTCGGATCGATTATTTTGTAAACAGTGGTGTGGAGTAGTAACGGTCTCCACTGTCCGGAAGAAGTGCTACGATCACTTTCCCCTTGTTCTCCGGGCGTTTTGCAAGCTGGATCGCAGCATAGAGAGCTGCACCGGAGGAAATTCCTGTAAGGATTCCCTCTTTCTTGGTAAGGAGTTTGGATGTTTCAAATGCATCCTCGTTCTCTACCGGAATGATCTCGTCATAAACCTTGGTGTCAAGTGTGTCCGGAACAAAACCTGCGCCGATACCCTGGATCTTATGCGGGCCTGCTTTTCCCTCAGAAAGTACAGGAGAAGTTGCAGGCTCAACAGCAACTACCTTCACATTCGGGTTCTGGCTCTTCAGGTACTCACCTGTACCGGTGATCGTTCCGCCTGTGCCGACACCTGCCACAAAAATGTCTACCTTTCCGTCTGTGTCATTCCAGATCTCAGGACCTGTTGTTGCCGCATGTGCTTTCGGGTTAGCCGGGTTCTCAAACTGTCCTGGAATGAAGCTTCCCGGAATCTCCTTGGCAAGCTCTTCTGCCTTGGCAATGGCCCCCTTCATTCCCTTGGCTCCGTCTGTGAGAACCACCTCTGCACCATATGCCTTCAGGATGTTTCTTCTCTCAACACTCATGGTCTCCGGCATGGTGAGGATCGTCTTATAGCCCTTGGCAGCTGCGATGGCTGCAAGTCCGATTCCTGTGTTACCGGATGTTGGCTCGATAATGGTTGCGCCTGGTTTCAGGACACCTTTCTGCTCTGCATCCTCGATCATTGCCTTACCGATTCTGTCCTTAACGCTTCCTGCCGGGTTAAAATACTCAAGCTTGGCAAGTACTGTAGCTCAAGTCCCTCAGATTTCTCTACGTTCTTAACCTCTACAAGCGGTGTGTTTCCGATCAGTTCCAGTGCGCTTCCGTAAATTTTACCCATGATGATATCCTCCTTATTTCCTTTATGTCCATTTCCTTATTTCCTAGTAACTATATATGTTTTCTGTGATTTGATTGAATTATATCATAGTACAGGGATTTGTCAATACATTTCAGCCAAAAAACGCAGGAATTTTTCTCCGGAAAAACCCCTGCGCTTCATATAATTTCATTTATTCTTTTTTAGGATTTTTACAAGCAGATGCATAGTCAGACGGATATTCATATTCTTTATTTTTCAGATTCTGTTAATGTAATATCCCCATCGCTGCATTCCACATTTAAAGTCGGTGCTGAAGCACCGGCCTTGTTCTCATAAACAGAGGTGTCTTCCTCATTGTCGGTTTTTCCCCTGGAAAGCCCCTCCGTGTCCACATCTCCGTCTGCAGCTTTCAGATAAATATTGGTTTTCTCTGCACTGCCGTTCTTCATTTCTACAGAAACATCACCGCAGGAGCTATTGATCTTCATATCTCCGTTAAAGCTGCTGTTGTCTATCTGAATATCTCCGTCGCTGAGAGCTATCTGCCCATCTGCAAGCTCTGCCTTTTTATGGTCACATCTCCGTTTCCGGATTTCAGCTGCATGTTATCTGTACATTGAAGTTCTTTTACATTCAGAGGAAATCGGTCGGCGGCAGGACTTCGTGCTCATAGAAAACTTCCCATTCGGGGGTGTAGCGGGAATAGAATTCCTGCAAGGAAGGAGCCGTCTGGCGATAATACTTCCCAGATGCATTCTTCCAGTTCACTTTCCAGCACGGTACGCTCCTGAATGTATTCTTCCATCCGCGCCCGGCTTCGCTCACGAAGTTGCTCCAAATAGGCCGTCTTCAGTCTTCTAGACGGATATTCCTCGTTCTCTTTCCGGTATGCATGTTTCATTTCCTCCAACTCGTTCCGATAGCGGAACAGGGCTTTCGACGGTTCGCCCAGTATCCGGCTCATGGCTTCTTTCTCTCTTTTCCCGACAAACAGGTGGTTTGCGCAGTAGTCGGCTTCTTCTTTCACCCAGTCGCCGCAATGGGCTTCTGCATGGCTGAGCCGTTGTTCCAGCTGGCTGAAGCGTGCGGGGATGTCTTCCTGTGCCTGTACTTCCATGGCGGGCAGCGACGCACAATCGGGAGTGCACAGCAAGGGGTATTCATAGTCGTTGATAAATACTGAACGACGGCCACGGCGCAAGGTATAGACTTTCGATGGGGATACCTTGTTGCGCATGGAAGGGTCGTATTTCTTCAGTACATAGCAATCGGTCTTGTACTTGTCTTTATGCAGATAGAACTGTTTGCCAGTGTCGTCCAGCTGCTGGTAGTCGGACGCAAAGAGGAGCAGTCGTCCGGCCAGGCGTACGCGTTCCACCTGATAGTAGTATGTATCGACCAGTTGCAGCCCGGCATCGGCCCGCTCGCGCAAGGCTCCTGCCGAGTCGAGTTCTTTCTTCAAGGCCTGCAAATCGGTTTCAATGCCCGACAGGTTCAGCACGTAGCCACGCACGCTCTCGCCTACTGCCGTCAGTACGGCATCGCGTACCCAGTCTATCTGGCTGGTCTCGTTCCACAGGCAGTGTACCATCAGCAGGCAGTCGGACAGGCGTACCTCGGTATTTCCTTGCAGAAAGGCAGATGCCGCAGCAGACGGACGATTTTCTTCCAACGACGGTCGGACACGTAGAGTGCCACAGAGATGGGTGAATCGGCATTCTCCAGCTGGCGGTTATAATCTTCTAATTTATCCTTGAGGGAATGGATGACTTCCAGCACGGAATAGTGCAGGCCGACGGATTTCATCTGTTCCTGCCACTGGCGGTATTCTTCGTCGCTCACAGCCAGGCTTTCGTCCATTTCCGGTTCGCTTTCGTCGCAGTGGAAATCATCCGGTCGAAATCGGACAAATCTTCCACTCCCGTCACCATGACACAGCAACAGAAAACGGTCCCACAAAGCCTCCAGTCCCTGTCCTACCGCCGGCAACTCATTCGATGCTGCTACCAGTCCCTTGAGCGGAAGCTGCATCGTCAATCGTCCGTTGCGGAAAATCTTCTCATTGATAGCTGTCAGCAATACATTCTGAATGGCAGGTCCCGCCTTCCAGAATTTCATCCAGAAAGCGGTACATGCACGCTTCTGCCCCTGTCCCCGCAATTTTCCTCATTTCCAGCCGGATATTCCGTCCGCAGTCCCGACTCGTCCGGATCCGTGATCATTCTTCTTATATACATATGAAGATTTAAGATCGCCTCCGCGTTGAACGCATCGGCAAATCGCGTTTTTTCTCCGTCTGCCGCACAGATAAAGCGGTCTTCTCTGTTCTCCGCCGCCCTTTTCATGGCAA
>ENA-OQHY01001078-OQHY01001078.1-human-gut-metagenome-genome-assembly--contig:-NODE-1078-length-12790-cov-2.980573_pt1 | contig 12790 bp, 15 predicted proteins | sample MGYA00242570_ERZ504733 | MGnify/ENA primary metagenome ERZ504733 (study PRJEB26092, sample SAMD00036219) | human gut metagenome | host: Homo sapiens | study: EMG produced TPA metagenomics assembly of...
ATCGATATCCAGATCTGTTGTTACATCCATTGCGAAATCTTTGCAGTCCTCGGGAATTTCCGGGCGTTTTTTTACGAACGGGTGGTGTTTCAGGAGAAGAATGTATTCATTTCCAAGGCTTTTTTCATAGCCGGGATGTCGAGGCAGTCAGGGGTTTGGCTTTTGCGACTCTTCCGCGGAAGGTAGGTGCGTACAGGATTACTTTTTGGAACGGGCCTGGGGGAATACGGAGTAAACAGATTCCCTGGCATTTTTAATAAAATTTTTATCATAAAAAACATCTGTACGGCTGATTCCGGTTGCTACGATTTCGGTATTAGTACCTTTCAGGTTCATGGCTTCTTCGTAAGCCCAGCTGACTTCCGGACTGCTGACTGTAACGTAGGATAAGTTCCTGTAGTTGGGGAATTTTTCCTGAGTGTGGCGGTCGGCACCAAAGATCAGGTCAGCAGTGCTCATGCCGAATTTCTTAAAAGCACCGCAGGCGTGCCACACCTGAAAGATTCGGCTTCCTTTGCGCAGCGAAATACTGCTTGTGACATCGCAGGCATCATTGAGAAAGATATAATGTGCATCCGCGATATCTTTCAGCATATGCAGGCAGCGACGGATATAAGCCGGATTGTTTGATTTGATGTTCAGAAGATATTCTTCGTGGACCTCATAGCCTTCGTCTTTCATGCGTTTGTAAATAAGCTGAAAAGCATCTGTGATCTTGTCAAAACGTGCTTCAATAAAAACGACTTTATCAGGATTCATCTTTCGGGTAAGCGCGAAAAATTTATAAGTGAAGGGATAAACGACCCGAAAGATCAGAACTTTGCGGGCCATTCGATAGCACTTCTTAACTTTCGATGGCAGTGCCCGGTAGATTTTTTTCAAAACTTTTTTTAAAATCTTCTTCATGTGTTAATTCTCCCAGATCATAATGGTTTTTCCCATAATTTTGTGGATATCGATCTCAAAAGCGCGGGTGATATCCTGAATACTTCTTACATGAATCTCCGCTCCTACGATTTTTCCAACTGATTGATCAGATCCGGATTCTGATTGTACAGTTTGATAAGACCAAGAAAATCCTCCCGGCCGCTGCGGCTGCTTCCAAAAAGACGAAGACCTTTTTCCAGGATCATGCGTGTGTTGATGGGGGCGAAATCCTCAGAGACCCCCATAATGGATATGGTTCCCTCTGGATTAATATAGTCAATGATCTGATTGATCGCTTTGGAAGAAGCGGCTCCACCCACACATTCGAAAGCATGATCCATGTGAAAATCTTCCGGAATATCTGAAATCAAATATACATCATCTGCAAAAGAAAAATCGTGAAGTTTATATTCGTTGACACCAAAAACGCAGACTTTGGTCTCAGGCAGGATAGCTTTAAGAAGAAGGGAAGTGATATATCCCAGATTTCCATCGCCCCAGACTCCGATCACATCCCTGCGGCTGTGGGAAAAGCGAAGGAATCGCTGGATCGTGTGGTAGCTGACGCTGACGATCTCTGTAAAAGCAGCTACGGACAGGTTGACATCTTCCGGCAAGGCAACAAGACGGTCAGGTTCCATGCTTACATATTCCTGCATAAAACCGTCAAAACCGCTGGCCCGAAACTGACTGCTTCTGAGATAATTTTCTGCAATGATGTCGTCCTTTTCAGTAGGAGTATTAGGAATCATTACAACAAGAGTTCCCTCTTCAAACTGGCCTGTGGGGTCGAAAGCAACCCGGCCGACTGCCTCATGGATGAGAGCCATTGGAAGCTTTTTGCGAAGGATATTTTCTGCGCGGAGACCCTGGTAATAACGTTGGTCAGCATTGCAGATAGACAGGCGGACAGGATGAACAATCACGTGAGATTTATCAAGGGTAATGTCATTAAAGACCAGTTCAAACTGACGTGGTCTGACTAAACGGTAAACAGATGTCAGCATTTATTTCCCTCCCATGATAGCTTCAGCCATGCGGATGTCGGAAGGATATGTGATTTTGATATTTGTAACATCGCCTTCCACAAGATGGACCTTTTCTCCTTTAAGAACAAGGATTTTGCAGGCATCCGTGAGAATTTCTTTTTCTGCGGAAGAAAGACCCGCATAAATATCCCGGAGTTTTTTTGCCCGGAAAGACTGCGGGGTCTGTCCCTGGTACATGGCAGAACGATCGGGAATGCTACTGATGAACTTATGATCCTGGCTTTCTACGATGGTATCTGACGCAGGGATCACAGTGTCGCAGGCACCATATTCCACGGCTGCCTGGATATTCTCCTCGATCATGCGGTGAGATACAAAGGGACGTACGGAATCATGTGTTACAATGATCGTATCGTCATCAAGTCCGAAATTCTCTTCAATGTAGCGGATTGCGTTCATGATCGTCTCGTTTCTTGTTGAACCGCCCGGGATAACGATGATGTCGGAATGGTCAGGAATATATTTGCGGATGAGATCTTTTGTATGAGAGATCCATGCTTTCGGAGAAAGTACGATAATTCTGTCAAAAGCAGAATGGATCACGAATTTTTCAATGGTATGAACGATAATTGGCTTCCGGCCGATCTCCATAAACTGTTTCGGGCGTTCTGCATTGCCCATTCGTGTTCCCTGGCCGCCGGCAGGATAATACCAAAAATATTGTTAGCCATAGATGCTTACCTCCTAGTTATTCTGGGGTTTTGTGATGTAATCTATAATTCTCTGTGTGGAGTGTCCGTCGCAGGCGGCCATATACTGTTCAAAAAATTCGAAATAATGCTGATCAATGGAAGCATCAAGAGCTGCTTCATCAGACAGCGTCTGAACGATATGTTCACTGTCGCGGACAAGTATGCCGGGCAGTGTAAAGTAATCCAGATAAAATCCCCGGTTGTCCACGTATTCTTTAAGATCCGGTGCAAACAGAATGATCGGAAGTTTGTAGATCATTGCGTCGAAAAGGATAGAAGAATAATCTGTGATCACTACATCAGCAACAGGGAGCAGTTCCTCAGAAGGAATGCTGCAGTTGGTTCCCTGTGTATGAAGCTGGGAATGGGGATGCAGTTTAATGATAAAGTAATGAGTATCTCTGAGGCGTTCCTGCGCCTTGAGGACATCTTCCAGTCCGCAGACCTGGGCAGAACCAGGTTTCCGCGGAAAGTAGGAGCCCAGAGTACGATTTTTTTGTCCTGTGCTTCAGGATGCTGCCGGAAAAACTGTTCGCGGCAGTGCTGGTTGAAACTGTTGTTGAAGTACATGTCCGTCCGGCTGACGCCTACAGGAGGATGCGATCCTCCGGAAGTTTCATGGCACTGGCAAAAGGTTTCACGCAGATTTCTGAGCTGACAGTTGCGATATTGCAGTTGGCCATTACATTGCAATATAGTAGGATGGAATATCTGCATCCGTGTCATAACCGAATTTTTTGAAGGCTCCACATGCATGCCAAAGCTGTATTACCTGAGTTTCGCTGCGTTTTTTGCAGGAAGCTGCAGGCAGAAAATTGTCACATATGATCACTGTTTCTGCGGATGCATATTTTTTCATAAAAGAGGTCATATTCTGAAAAACCTTCAGAGGAGAATCGGAGTTATTGTTCCAGTACATTTCGGTGATCTGAAGCTCCGGATGGGTCAGAAGCTCCTCACGGATGGCCAGCATGCTGAATGGGATCTCGCTGTGATGTGCATCAGCCAGTATTACGGTTCCGGGTATAACCGGCTTCATGGCATGGACATTATAAACAGCCGGAAGAATAAGCTGCTGGAAAAGCATTTTTATTATTTGTTTTAGCCAAAATATCATTACATATCCTCCGGTTTTCTGTTTCTGATTTATATTGCTCCTCTGATATAGAATAGCCGATATCTATTAAAGTATAACATAATTGTTTCAGAAGTTAGTTATTTCTGCTTTCCATATTTTACATTGATTTAATAATACCTGTGAAGTATAACATATCCTATATGGAAGCACAACGCTGGATTTCATAAGGCTTTCAGTACATCTATAAGCCGTGAATTGTCCTTTGGCATCATAATACAGAATCTGATAAATTCGCCGTCAAGACACTGGAATGAAGAGCAGTCGCGAATCATGAGTCCCTGGCGGATGCAGGCCTCAAAAACATCATAGGAGGTCAGGCCTTCTTTCCGGATCCTGAGAAGGATGAAGTTGCATAAGCCGGATAGACTTTGTAAGTTGGAACTTTTTTTAATTCGGAGATTATTCTGACACGTTCGGACAGGATCAGTTCTCTTGTGTTTCGGATGTATTCTTCATCCTGAAGCATGATTTCTCCTGCAAATGCACCAATACTATTTAATGACCATGGTGTCTGTTTCTCACGCATTTTTGCGAGGAAGTTCATGTTTCCGGTGATTCCGTAGCCAAGGCGCATTCCAGGTGCTGCGAAGAATTTTGATACACCGCGGAGTACCATGAGATTGGTGAATTCCTGTGTAAGGGGAACGGCTGTGATAGCATTGATATCCGGGGCAAATTCCACGTAAGTTTCATCAATCATTACGAAGATGTTTTTTTCCGCACAGAAACTTATGAGCTTGCGGAGATCTTCCTTTGAAATGGCAGAAGATGTTGGATTGTTAGGATTGCAGAGGATAAGAAAATCATAGCCCTGAGTAAGCTTTTTACAGAGATCCGGAATATCCGGCCCGAAATCATTATTCTCCTGAAGATGATAATATTCCTGTGTACTTCCTGAGAAAGAGAGTTCTCTGGAATATTCGGAGTAGGTCGGGCCAAGGATCAAAGTGTGCTTTGGTGCTCTTTCTTCAATAAGAAGTGAGATCAGTTCGCTGGAACCGTTTCCTGGAAGTATAAAATCAGCTGGGATCCCGCAGTAACGGGAAATCGTATTGCGAAGAGAAGTGTATTCTCTGTCCGGATAGGAAGAAAGAAGATCAACGTGTTCTGCAATTGCTTTGCTGGCTTTCGGAGATAATCCGAGAGGATTGACGTTTGCGCCGAATTTGACGATGTCTTCTTTTTTTAAATTGTAATAGCTGCAGATTTTCTCTATATCACTTCCGTGAAAAACGGGTCTTGTGTCCATGTTCTGTCACCTCATTTGTTTATTTTTTCATTATAAAAGTAATTCTAGTATACACCAGAATTCTTTTCAAAGAAAGGCAGGATAGTATTTTTCTTTGCTATCTGATAAAATGTGATTATGAATAATTATGCGGAGATAATGGTTTTATAACCGCAGAAATACAGGACATCCGTGAAAAAAGGAGACAGATGAGATGAAGGCAGAAGAGAAAAAAATTGCAGTGATCGGAATCGGCGGTGTTGGCGGATATGTGGCAGGGATGTTGGCGAGAGCATATCCTCATGTGACAATGGTGGCACGTGGAGCCAGGGCAGAGAGTATCCGGGAGAAGGGGCTTGTGCTGCACAGTGATTATAAAGGTGAGATCATTGCAAGGCCGGAACGGGTAGTTCCAGTCTGCGATATGGGACAGCAGGATTATATTTTTATCTGTGTAAAAAATTACTCTCTTGCAGGGGTGTGCGAGAGTATCCGGGATATGGTTACAGAGGATACGGTGATCATTCCGGTAATGAATGGTGTTGATCCGGGAGAAAATATCCGTATGCTGATCGGAAAAGGAACGGTGGTAGACTCTCTGATCTATACGGTGGCTTTTGCAAATGAAGATTTTTCCATTTCTCAGCAGGATACATTTACATGGCTGTGTATTGGAATCAAAAATGCGGATGAGAAGCAGAGGGAGAAAGTTGCGGAAGTTGCAAAGATCCTGAAAGGTGCAGATATTGATTATAAAGATGAGGGGGATATTGAGGTAGAGATCTGGCGGAAATATATCCTTAATTGCGCGTTTAATGTGATGACTGCTTTTTATGACAACACGATCGGAGAACTGCGAAGTGATCAGGTGAAAGCACAGCAGTATGAAACTCTTGTGTGGGAAGCTGCAAGTGTAGGACGTGCCAGGGGTGTGGCTTTGACAGATGAGCATATCAATGAAGTGATCCATAAATTCCGCCACGTGCATGCAGATAATGCCACAAGTTCTCTGCAGAGAGATTATCGAATCTGTAAGAAACAGACAGAGCTGGAGACTTTCAGTGGATATATTGTGAAAGAGGCTAAACGTCTGGGTGTGAAGATTCCTTTATCTGAAAAAATGTATCAGGGACTGAGGGAGATGGCAGAGAAATTCTAATGGAAAATCCGGGCTGCTGCTCACAAAATGAATCGTGACAAATCCAGATATATTTTCACCGTAAAGTTGGACTTTTTTGTGGTGTATTTTTGGCGGGTTTGGTACAATGGAATCAAAGGAATATGGCTGGTGAATATCCGCGCAGCTATTGTCCAGATATTTCACATTAAATACACCGGAAGGGGGAAGCAGAAATGAAAAAAACACTCGCAATCATTGTTGTCGTGATCCTTGTACTGGCAGGTGGACTGGCTGTCAGCTATAACGGGCTGGCAGGAGACAGAGAATCGGTAGATACAGCGCAGGCCGATGTTGAGACCATGCTGCAGAGGAGGGCGGATCTGATCCCGAATCTTGTCAGCACAGTAAAGAGTTATGCGAAACATGAGACGGAAGTTTTTGACAAGGTTCTGGAAGCCCGCAGCCAGCTGATGGATGCAGATACTATGGAAGAGAAAGCGGAGGCAGATCAGCAGGTGGAGAGTGCACTGAATGGTCTTAAAGTTGTAGTGGAGAATTATCCTGAGCTGAAGAGTGATACAACATATGTCAGCCTTATGGATGAGCTGTCCGGAAGTGAGAACCGTATTTCAGTAGCAAGAAAAGATTATAATGATGCTGTGAAATCTTATAATACGAAGCTCGTGAAGTTTCCGGGAAATATTCTGGGTTCAGTCTTTGGGTTTGAGAAGGCGTCGTATTTTGAAGCCAGTACTTCTGCCCAGGAGACTCCTGACGTAGGAGAGATGCTTGCCGATTGATAAGCTGTACTGTAATGGGGGAACAGCCTATGAAAAAATACGCAGATGGATGGCAGCACTGCTGATTTTTACAATGGTGTTGTCTGGAAATATTCTGGTAGTTCACGGTGAGATCCCGTCTGCTACGAAAGAATTTTATGTGAATGATTATGCAGGAGTTTTCAGTGATTCCTGGAAAGAGACATTGTGTGAAGCAGGAAAACAGCTTCATGATGATACAACTGCCCAGCTTGTAGTGCTTACTGTTGATTCCACTGATGGGGAGGATATCAGTGATTATGCAGTTGAAGTGGGACGTAAATGGGGAATTGGATCAAAAGACAAGAATAATTGGAGTTCTGGTTGTACTTTCCGTTTCTGATCGTAAGTTTGGATCGCTGTCGGATATGGCCTGGAAGGAAAGCTGCCGGATGCGAAGACAGGACGGCTTCTGGATGAGTATGCAGTTCCTTCCTATAAAGAAGATAATTTTGAAAAAGGTACTGTGCAGCTTTATTATGCACTGTTAAATGAAATTCGTGATGAGTATGGGCTGGAAGCAGTGACAGTGCCGGAATACAAGGAAGCACAGGCAGAAGCAGATGAAGAGGATGAAGGAAAACCGTGGGAAATCGCCCTGGGATTAGTACTGATCGTTCTGATCATGGCGGGGGCGTATCTGGGGGTTGTTACGATTCCTGTATTTATTTTTGTAAATCTCGTATTACTTTTGAAAGGTCTTCTTTGGAAAATCCAGGGAAAGGATATGTCGGAATACTGGAAAAAGAATTTCAGTAAGATGATAGTTCTGCATCGTTTGTTTAATTCTCTGTTTCCGCTTAGCTGGTTACTTAACCGAGGCGGAAAAGGCAGCAGTAGTGGAAGCAGTACGAATAATAACGATGACTATGATTATGATAGCAGTTATGACAGCGGAGATTCCGGTGACGGAGGAAGCTTCGGAGGCGGCGGAGCAGGACGTGATTTCTGAATTGACAAAATTTCTCAATTTTGCTATAATGACGAAAATTAATTCCGTGAGGGAGTAATTCGCGTGTAAACGTGGTTTGTCAACATACTGGTGTGCGCACCTGGCAAATCTTAAAGAATGAGACTCATGTATATTTTATTTCTATTGTGGAGATAAGGTATACGTGGGTCTTTTTTTGTCATAAGAAATATCTTCTGACCGGACACATATGAAAAGGAGAAAAAGAGATATGTTATTATTTATGAAGGTGCTCTTTACCCAGTTTATTGCGGAAATGGGCGACAAGACACAGCTGATGCTGGTGGCGATGACTTCCAAGTTCAAACTGAAAGACATTCTGCTTGGAACAGGTGTTGCAATCCTCGTTCTTAACGGACTGGCAGTTCTGGCAGGAGGTCTTGTCAGCACGGTAGTTCCTACCTGGCTGATTCGACTGATCGCAGGTGCGGCGTTCCTGTTTTTTGCAGCGACTACTTTAAAGAGTGACGATGATGAGGAAGAGAATGTAAAGGACAGAAAGATCAAGTTTGCACCGCTTTCTGTGTTCTGTACATTTTTTGTTGCTGAACTTGGTGATAAGACACAGCTCACAGCGATCACTTTTGGAGCAAATGAGGGCTTAAGTGCTGCTGTTGTTGTATGGCTCGCCTGTTCCCTGGGACTTTTTGCTGCGGATGTGATCGGACTTCTTATTGGTTATCTTCTGAAGAGCAAGGCACCGGAAGGAATCCTCAATACGGTTGCATTTTTTATTTTTTCCATTTTCGGAATCCTGACTCTGAGACAGGGATTCGGCCTTCTGCTTGGCGCGGAATCATCCAGGATACTGCCTCTGACTGTAGCTGTTACTGCTGTATTTGTGGTTGTCTGTCTTGTGATTTATAAGAAGCGTAAGAAGGTTGAAGGGTAAAGAAGGATAGTAATAAAGTAATACGTAAGTGTATAGAGATCATTTGTAAAGACATACCTCGAAATCCCCCGGCATACACTGTAAAAAAGCGTCTTCGGAGGCTTGGCAGTGAAGGATTATATAGAGGAACGTGCAGTTGAGATCGCAGGGTATATTATTGAAACAAAGGCTACGGTGAGGCAGGCGGCAAAGAAATTTGGGATCAGTAAGAGCACGGTACATAAGGACTGTGTGGAACGGTTGAAGGTGATCAATCCGGGGATGGCTGTGGAAGTGCGGAAGGTACTGGATGTGAATAAGCAGGAGAGACATATCCGTGGAGGGCTTGCGACCCGGAAGAAGTATCTGCAAGTGCGAAATTAAGTTGACATACCTGGTGAGTTGTGCGAAGATTTGTATATAAGTGCGAATGGCTGCTTTGCCAGGCATTGAATACACCACGAAGGAAAGAGAGGCTTTTATCATGCTGAAACAGTTATCCATATACGCAGAGAACAAGAAGGGCGTTATGCAGAACATCACAGGGATCCTGAAGGAAGAGGACATTAACATTCTGGGATCTGTCACCAACGACAGTGCTGAGTACGGAATTGTAAGAATGGTAGTTTCTGATCCGGAAAAAGCGAAGGAGGCTCTGATCGGTGCCGGTTATCTCTGCCATGTTATTGAGGTGATCGGAGTAGAAGTAGAAGATAAAACAGGAAATCTCAATGATCTTCTTCTTACACTGAAGGACAGTAACGTAAGTGTGGATTATCTGTATCTTTCTTTTAATCGTGATTCCGGCAAGCCGATTATGGTATTCCATACAGAAGATATCATGGAAGTAAGAGAATGTCTGAAATCCAGAGGATACAGTGTTTTATAAGAGCAAAACAGCAATGTCCAATTATTAAAGAATTCTATATTATAAAAACTAAATATTAATTTTACAAATAAACATGGTCATGCTATCATGTAAACATAATAGTTCTTAACCTGTATCAGCCACCTGCGGATATGTGAATATCCGACATAAATACAGGGCAGAACTAAAAAACTCATCACATAAAGTTAATAATTACACCCATGAAGGATCCTGTGGATCAGCGTACACAGGCTACTTCAGAAAAGCTGTTATATCGGCGGAGTTTTCTGTGTCTCCAATGGTATGGCAGCTTTTTTCTTTATGTAATATTCAGTCAAAATTTCGCAGTATTTTCACAAACACGTGATACATTATAGGAAGTGTTATAATACATTTCGAATATAGATAAGCGCAGCGTCTGCTCTTATGAGCAAGTAGCGAAGTGGATGTTACTGAGAATGGAGTGAACAGTAACAGGTGGATTGCGAATATCCGCATGACTTGAATGCAGATGGTAAATATCTGCCTGACGACTGATAAGAATCGACGGAAGAGGAAATACGATGAAATTACAGAAGAAACGAAATCACAGAAGCAGAACTCCGGCCTGGGTCTATATCCTGGCATTTTTGTTTCCGGTAATCATATTTATGGCTGGTTTTGCCCTGAAAGGCGTGTATCCCTTTGGGGAGGCGTCAGCACTTGTTGTAGACGGTGTCCACCAGTATACAGCTTTTTATAAAGAGCTTGCCAGCCAGCTTGGAAAAGGTCTGGGATGGACTTATTCTTCACACGCCATGGGATACAATTTTTATGGCTTATTCTGTTATTATCTCTGCAGCCCGTTCAGTTTACCGATCCTTCTGCTGATGAAATTCATGTACGTAAACGAAGCCGTGACAGCTGTGATTCTGGTCAAAGTAGGACTTTGCAGCGTGTCCATGGCATGGTATTCCGGAAAAAAATATTCTGGCAGAAGCAGTATGGCAGTTTCTCTTGGCTGTATGTACGGTCTGTCAAATTTTATGCTGGGACATTACAGCAATGTGATGTGGTTTGACTGCATTATGATGCTTCCGGTGCTGGCATATCTTATAGAACAGCTTGTATATACCGGAAGATGGAAAAGATATTGCCTGGTGCTGGGATATTGCATTCTGACCAGCTATTATATGGGATTTATGCTGTGCGTATTTGCAGCGCTTTATTATCTGGCCAATCTTATTATTATGATGGCGACGGAACCGGACCGGCGCGGAGCTGGGATTTTTTATTCACTGCGGACGTTCGTGGGAGCTTCCATTGCGGCTGCAGGTCTTGCAGGAATTACGCTGATCCCCGGAATCATCGCAGTTTCCAGAACAGCTGCAGCAACAGAGGCAGGAAACGGACTGAGCGGTGTTTACGGAGATCTCTGGAAACAGCTTGGCGCGCTGATGGAAGATTCCCTGTCTTTTGTGAAATCAGGCGAGCAGGGAGATGTGAACCTTTACTGCGGCTGCGCGGTGCTGCTTTTTGCAGGAATGTATTTTTTTAACAAAGAGATCCGAATTGTGGAAAAAATCGTGCTGGGTTTGCTGATCGTTTTATATTTTGCAGGGTTCCATGTAACGATGTTGAATCTCCTTTTTCACGGACTGCATAAGCCGGTGGGAATTCCCAACCGATTTGCTTTTGTTCTGGTATTCCTGCTTCTCAGAGTGACCGGTGATGCCTGGGGAAAAATATCTGTACAGAGCAGAAAATGGCTTTTTGCAGGGCTGGCAGCAGCAGAAATATTTTGCGCAGCTGTAGGAATACTGGGTGGAAAAAACAGAGAAATTTTATTCTCAGCCGGTGCTGTTGCACTGATGTTTTTACCTGTGTGGACGGAATGTTTTATTTGTGGAAAACTTTTGGCAAACCGTTTCGGATGTGTGGAAATCCGAAAAGTATGCAGCTGTATGCTTATGTTGTTGATCCTTGCAGAAACCGGAATCCATGGGATCGTAAGCATCACATATAACGGAACAGCCAGTCGTGACATTTATGTGGAAAGCGAGCAGGAAGTTAGTGAACTTATGGATTCTGTAAATGCAGATCAGGTAAATTACAGAGCTGCTATTGTGAATCCGCTGGTGAGAAATGAGGAACTTCTGTATCAGCTTAATGGAATTTCAATGTATTCATCCACCAATACGGAAGAAATGTGGGATTTCGTGAAAAACATGGGTTTTGAAAATCTGGAGAACCGTTATCAATATGCAGGTGCAACAGAGGCAATGGATATGCTTCTTGGAATCCGTTATCTGATCTGTCGGAATACAAGGACGCTGAACACATCCTATCAGAAGATGGGGGAAAGTCCGTCTTTTGACCTGTATGAAAATCCCCGTGCGCTGAAAGCCGGATATATGGTCAGCGATTCTGCCGTGGATTATGCAATGGCAGGCACAAATCCGATGGAAGTACAGAATCGGCTGCTCAGAGGCATTGCAGGGAAAAGACTCTATAATCTGAAGACAGTCAGCTCTGAGACAACACTTACCGGAATGGCAGCCTTCAATGTCCGACTGAAAAAAGACGAACATGGATATCTTTACATTCCGGGAACAGAGCCGGATACAGTTACGATCAACGGGCAGGAGCAGAAGTCAGATTACTGGAATAATAATTTTCTGGATCTAGGAACTTATGATACAGAAACAATCGTTCATATCACTGCAAATTCCGGTATACACGAGGCCGTTCTCGGAACTTATCAGGAGGCAGATCTGGATGAAATCTATGAAAAACTTTCTTTACAGCAGACAGATCTTGCAGGAGGAAAAGGGAACATAACTGTGCAAAGGGATGGAATACTTATGATCGGCAGTTTTTACGATCCGGATATGCAGATCTACGTAGATGGAAAAAAGCGGAAACACTGAACCTGCAGGGACTTACCGGGGTGAAGCTTTCTGCAGGGCCACATAAGATTGTTATGAAGTATCATACACCTGGGTTTTGGATTGGAGCAGTTCTTTCTATATTAATGGTATTTGTGCTGGGAATTATAGAATATGCAGGAAGCAGAAAGCGGAAAAATTACGGGAGAAGGAGATATTTTACCTGGATAACAGTAGATGAA
>ENA-OQHY01001079-OQHY01001079.1-human-gut-metagenome-genome-assembly--contig:-NODE-1079-length-12774-cov-1.386020_pt1 | contig 12774 bp, 20 predicted proteins | sample MGYA00242570_ERZ504733 | MGnify/ENA primary metagenome ERZ504733 (study PRJEB26092, sample SAMD00036219) | human gut metagenome | host: Homo sapiens | study: EMG produced TPA metagenomics assembly of...
CCCAGTCATTAAATTCACCGATTACAGAAACAGACTGTGCATTCGGCGCCCAGACCGCAAAATATACACCCTTTTTTCGTCTGTATGTAGTCGGATGGGCACCCAGTTTCTTATATACTTCATAATTGGTTCCCTGTCCAAATAAATATTGATCCAAATCCGTAAATTTCATACTCACACCCATCTGGAGTCCTCCCTTAACTTCGGTTTCTATCTTTTTTGCAGATACTGATTCCATAGTCGCTGGTGGGACCGAGCCCGCCGTTCACAATCAACACGTCGGCGTGTTCGCTACGCTCGCGCAGCACATTCACCAGTGACTCAAGATTGTCGCCCACCGTATTGCGGCGCGTTAACGGTAATCCTTGCTCAAAGAAAAGATCGGCAAGCCAGGCAGCATTGGTATCAATAATTTGTCCATGCAGCACTTCGTCGCCGGTGGATAACATCTCCACGTTAATCATTGTGTTCTCCCGCTTATATGGTCAAAACACTATAGCGCAAATGGATGTCGGGAGAAGAGAGAAACTGGCGCGACAGAATGCCGCGCCGGCGTGATTAGAACCCTGCGCTGACCCCCACGTACGGACCGTCAGCCAGTGCGTTGTCGCGGTTGCCGTCTTTACCCGCCAGGTTCAGATAGCGATAGCCTGCTTCAATCGTAATCGGACGCATGATGGTCCAGCGCGCGCCCGCGTTGGCTTCTTCATAGCTGTCGATACCGCTGGAGAGCGAATCCCGGTGAGTAGTAATACTCGCCGAACAGGCCGAAGCTATCACCAATTTTCCACTGCAGGCCGCCGCCTACCGCCGCCGCGTAACCTTCATCACCGTCGTTCGGGTTAGTGTAAATCCCCTTACCGCCCACGGTGGCCAGGAACGGGCCAAGCGGAATGTTCAGACCCAGACCGAGCTTGCCGCATCGCCATCGTCATCGTTATGTGTCCAGCCGCCGGTCATCGCCAGACCGGAGGTCTCGGTCCCAAGGCCAAAGCCGAGGTGAGTATAATCCTGACCCGCCGAGCCGTTGAAGCTGATGGCGTTCGCCGCCGAAGAAACAACCATCAGCCTAAGCCCACTAATGCCACTTTTTTCATTGTCGTGATCCCGCACAATTTTATAGAGAAGTCCCAAAACCGCGAGATTTTAACCTGAGTCGCCCGGGGATCAAGCACTCTGCGTGCGGCAGGCGAGTAGTTTGTAACGATTTGATACCCGGTGTTTTTTACGTGAGCAGCAGAAAACGCATTTTAACGCTCAGCCACCCAGCGTTTCGCTGCGCGTCAGATGCAAAGGACTTCGGTGCAGACGGGCAATATCAGCGGCCAGCGCCAGCCCGATCCCTGACCCGGCGGCATCTCCGACGTTATCCAGCCGGTGGAAAGGCAGCATCGCCTGCTGGATCTGGTCCTCTTCGATGCCCGGACACTGTCCTCCACGCTCAGCTCAACGGCGCCTGGTCCGTTCGCAGGAACACGGTCACTGTCCCTTCTGCAGGGGTATATTTGATCGCATTCTCCAGCAGGTTGGCGCACAACTCCCCCAGCAGCACGTCATCGCCTTCGATCATAACCGGCTGCTGCAGACCGTCATAGCCAGGTCAATCGCTTTACTGCGCGCCTGCGCCAGCCGGGAGAAGCAGCAGTTTTGCACCACCTGAACCAAATCCACCGGCGCAAACTGGCCCTCCCCCTGCTCCTTACGCTTCACCGCGGAAAGCTGCAGCAGCCGTTCGGTCAGTACAATGGTGTCATCCAGGGTCGCATTCATTGCCCGCAGGCTCTCCTGCCACAGGGCGGGATCCTGACGCATCAGGCAACGGAGACCTGGGTTTTCAGCACCGCCAGCGGGGTTTTGAGCTGATGCGAGGCATCCGCGTTGAAGCGTTCCTGACGCGACAGCACGCCGCGCAGCCTGTCGATATAGCGGTTGAACGCCACAATCAGCAGCCGGGTCTCAGACCAGGGCAACAACTCCGGCAGCGGCGCGAGCAGGCCTGGATCACGACGCACCATCAGCGAAGAGAGCTGGCGCATTGGGCGCAGTACGCGACGCAACAACCACGCGGTCAACACCAGGGTCAGCAGCACCAGCAATCCCTGAGAGACCCATGATGAAAAGAGCAACTGACTGGCGAGATAGCGGCGGGACTGGAGCGTCTCCGCAACATAAATCTCCGCCATGCCGACGATATTCCCTTCATTGACGGGCTGCAGCAGACGCGCGACACGGATCGCCTGCCCGCGGTATTCGGTGTGATAAAACCAGGCCAGCGCCGGATAGAGCGTGGTGCGGGATGTTGCCGGGGGCATCCGGGCAGATCGTCATAACCGGAGATCACCCGCCCGTCGGGATCGACCACTTTATAATAGAGCCGGTCGTTCATATTGAGTTCAAAGCTGTCGAGCACCACCCAGGAACATTCACGCCCAGCCTGCCGTCGTGAACCTCCAGCCGCTCCGATATTGTTCGGGCAGAGGATAACAGCGTGCGGTCGTAAGCTTGCGTGGCCGCCTGCAATGCGCTGACATAGCTGTTAAACGCCGACAACCCCCACAGCAACAGCAACGGAAGCCCAAGAAACAGCAGCAGTTGCAGGTAAAGCGACTGCGGCTTAACCCACCTCATCGCCGCACTCCAGCACATAACCCAGTCCGCGAAGGGTGGTGACCCTCACACCGCTACCGCTGAGCTTTTTGCGCAGACGATGAATGTAGAGATCGATACTCTCCGGCTGACGTCGTCATTCAGGCTAAACACCTGATCGAACAGCTGCTGTCGGGAAACGGGGCGGGTCCGGCGATGCATCAACACCTTCAGCAGCGACAGTTCACGCGGCGTGAGCGACAGAGGCTCGTCGCGCAGCAGGAAAAAGCCTTCGTCGTCATATTCCAGCTCCCCAAGGCGCTGACGCTCCTGCGTTCGCCCTTCGCTTCTGCGCAACAGAGCGCGCAGCCGCGCGTCAAGCTCCTCCAGCTCAAACGGTTTCGGCAGATAATCATCCGCCCCGGCGTTGAGCCCTTTCACCCGGTCCGCCACGTTGCTGCGCGCGGTGAGAAACAGGACGGGCAGCGTCTGACCGCGTTTACGCAGACGATGCACGACCTCCAGACCGTCAAAGCCAGGCATTCCGATGTCCAGAATGGCAACCGCATAGCTTTCTCCCTGCAGCAGATGGTCGGCGGCGCGCCCGTCAGAAACGCAGTCCACGGCAAATCCCTCCTGCACCAGCGCTTTCTCCAGCCAGTGAGCCAGCTCACGATTATCTTCCGCGAGTAAGAGACGCATATCACATCCTGTAAAGTTGGTGTCGCATTGAAAGGGAAATGAAAGGTTATTGTTTTAACAATCACGCAACGGAACCGCTACAAGGTGGTTCACATAATCAGAAAAAAGCCCCGTACCCGTACTCCCGGAACTCCGGCGTGAGGATAAACGATGAAAAAACAACTACTTTCGACGCTTGCTGCAAGCGTATTGATGATAAGTGCCTCTGTCGTTCAGGCGCAGGATGCCCCGTCCCGCACCGAGTGCATCGCGCCGGCGAAACCCGGCGGCGGTTTCGATCTCACCTGCAAACTCATTCAGGTCAGCATGCTGGAGACCGGCGCTATCGCAAAACCCATGCGTGTGACCTATATGCCCGGCGGCGTGGGTGCCGTTGCGTACAACGCGATTGTCGCGCAACGCCCTGCGGAAGCCGGCACGGTGGTGGCTTTTTCCGGTGGCTCGCTGTTGAACTTGTCTCAGGGGAAGTTTGGCCGCTACGGCGTGGATGACGTGCGCTGGCTGGCAACCGTCGGTACCGACTACGGCATGATTGCCGTGCGCGCGGATTCACCGTGGAAATCCCTGAAAGACCTGCTGACCGCCATGGAAAAGATCCGAACAGCGTGGTGATTGGCGCCGGTGCCTCCATCGGCAGCCAGGACTGGATGAAAGCCGCCCTGCTGGCACAGCAGGCGAAGGTTGATCCTCACAAGATGCGCTACGTGGCGTTTGAAGGGGGCGGCGAACCGGTGACGGCGCTGATGGGAAATCACGTTCAGGCGGTATCTGGCGATCTCAGTGAAATGGTGCCCTACCTGAACGGCGATAAAATCCGCGTGCTGGCGGTCTTCTCTGAGAACCGCCTGCCGGGCCAGCTGGCGAACGTCCCTACCGCAAAAGAACAGGGTTATGACCTGGTCTGGCCGATTATCCGCGGTTTCTTCGTCGGGCCAAAAGTGACCGATGCCGAATATCAGTGGTGGGTCGAAACCTTCAATAAACTCCAGCAGACCGAAGCGTTTAAAAAGCAGCGCGATCTGCGCGGGCTGTTTGAGTTCAACCTGAGCGGCAAGCCGCTGGATGAGTACGTCAAAAAACAGGTCAATGACTATCGCGAAAAGGCGAAAGCCTTTGGCCTTGCCAAATAACCGGAGGCGGTATGAGCGATCGTATTTTTGCCGGGATTTGGCTGCTGCTCTGCGTCGGTGGGATGTTCGTCGCCTGGCAGATCCACAGCGAATACAGCTATGAACCGGTGGGGCCGCGCCCCTTCCCGATGGGCATTGTTGGACTGATGCTGCTCTGCTCGGTGGCCCTGCTGCTCCGTCATCCGGATACCGTAGAGTGGCCACCGCGCCGTATTCTGCAGCGTCTGCTGGTGATGGTCATTGTTCTGCTGATGTACGCCTGGGGTTTTGAGTGGCTCGGCTTTCCGGTGGCAACCGCCATCCTGACGATGGTGATCGGCATGCTGTTTAACGCCACCCTCCCGGCGGCGGGGATTTCCGGCGCGGTAATGGGGGTCTTGCTGTGGTTTGCCTTTGACCGCCTGCTGGATGTGACCTTACCGCTCGGCGCATGGTTTAATTAACGGAGCACGCTATGGATACCTGGATTTATCTCTCGCAGGGGTTCGCCGTGGCGATGACCCCCGAAAACCTGGTGATAGCCCTGATCGGCTGCTTTGTCGGGACCATTGTGGGTCTGCTGCCCGGCCTTGGGCCGATTAACGGCGTCGCCATTTTACTCCCGCTGGCGTTTGCCCTGCATCTGCCTGCGGAATCGGCGCTGATCCTGCTGGCGACGGTGTATATCGGCTGTGAATATGGCGGGCGTATTTCCTCCATCCTGCTGAACGTGCCCGGCGATGCGGCGGCCATTATGACCGCGCTGGATGGCTACCCGATGGCACGGCAGGGTCGCGGAGGCGTGGCGCTGTCCATCTCCGCGGTCAGTTCGTTTTGTGGTTCACTGATTGCCATCGGCGGTATCATTCTGTTTGCCCCTGCGCTGGCCCAGTGGTCGCTGGCGTTTGGTCCGGCAGAGTATTTTGCGCTGATGGTCTTTGCCATCGCCTGTCTCGGCAGCATGATGGCGCAGAATCCGCTGAAATCGTTTTTGTCCGCGTTGATTGGCTTAGGGTTAGCCACCGTCGGCGTGGATGCCAACACCGGGGTTTATCGCTTTACCTTTGACAGCGTGCACCTTTCCGACGGCGTGCAGTTTATCGTAGTCGTGATTGGCCTGTTCTCGGTCTCTGAAATTTTATTGATGCTGGAACATACCAGCAGCGGACAGACGCTGGTGCGTAAAACGGGCCGCATGCTTTTCAGTGCCAAAGAGGGCGCACAGTGTATCGGCGCGACGCTGCGTTCGTCGGTGATTGGCTTCTTCGTCGGCATTCTGCCGGGGGCCGGGGCTACCATCGCCAGCGCCATCACTTACATGACCGAGAAAAAGCTCAGCGGCAACAGTGACAGCTTCGGCAAGGGCGACATTCGCGGGGTAGCGGCCCCAGAGGCTGCGAATAACGCCTCGGCCTGCGGTTCGTTTATCCGATGCTGACCCTTGGCGTGCCGGGCTCAGGCACCACGGCGGTGATGATGGGCGCGCTGACGCTCTATAACATTACGCCTGGACCGGCCATGTTTACCGAGCAGCCGGATATTGTCTGGGGCTGATTGCAGCGCTGCTGATCGCCAACGTGATGCTGCTGGTCATGAACATTCCGCTGATTGGTCTGTTCACCCGGATGCTGACAATTCCCCTGTGGTTCCTGGTGCCGGCTATCGCGCTGTCTCTGCGGTGGGGGTGTATGCGGTACACAGCACCACTTTCGATCTGGTGCTGATGGTGCTGCTTGGCGTACTGGGCTACATCCTGCGTAAGATGCACTTCCCGATGTCGCCGCTGATTTTAGGCTTTGTGCTGGGAGAGATGCTGGAGCAGAACCTGCGCCGCGCCTTGTCCATCAGCAACGGCAATATGTCTATTCTGTGGGACAGCAGCGTGACGAAGGTGCTGTTAGCGATGGCCATTCTGGTGATTGTGGTTCCGCCGGTATTGCGTCTGCTGCGTCGCCGCCAGCGCAAACCGGCACCGGATATCGGTTGATTATCCTTTCAACAGACGGGTGACCCACTGTTTTAATGCCTGGCGGGAGATCTTAATCCCGCCATTTTTAAGCTCTGCCGGCAGCATCAGCCAGTGCACTGGCTGCTCAAAGCGCGCCAGTTTACCCTGTACCCACGCCGGGAAGCCGGTGATATCGGTTCCCGGTTCACACTCCACCACCGCCACCGGACGCTGACCGAACTCGGCGTCATCGAGTGGGACGATAAACGCCTGGTTTATCTGCGGATGGCGGGCAATAACCCGCTCAAGGCTTTCCGGCTGGATCCCTTCGCCCCCGCTGAAAAAGAGGTTGCACCAGAGAGCCTACCGCCTGAAGCAGCCAGACACCCGGATTGTCACAAGGCTCCCCACTGTTGTCCATCCGGCCGAACCGCTCAATGTCGACGCTCGGATAAAAACTGGAGCGTGCCTGATTGGTGGCATAAAAAGCCTGTTTAAGCACGGCCTCAGCCTGCCACACATCCGGACGTGGCCAACAAATTCAGGGCACTCCCACCGACAAACTTCCGGAAAATCCACTTCACCGAGTGTGCCGCGCGCAACAGGCTGCGGAGTCCAGAAAAGCAGGGCACACAGCGTGTTTTCCGTTTCCGTCACCTGCTGCTTCAAATCCAGCAAAGAAGCTTCGGCATCCAATCGGGAAGCTTCTGCCTGGTTCACGGTCGCACGGTTGGCCTGTCCGGCCCGCATCAGGGCCTTCAAACTACGTATATACTCCTTCCAGCTTTCTACCGTTTCCGTAGTTACGGCTACCTGCTCGTCGAGCATCAGCAACGTGTAATAACTCTCGGCCACCGTGGCAATAAGCTGTGTCTGTACTACCTGACGATATGCCTCACTCTGCTCCAGTGCCGCACGCACCGCAAGTTTACAAAGCAAAATTAGGAAAAGCTCTGATTCACAACAGAATCAGGGCTTTTTTCGTTTTCGTGTGGAAGCAGAATATGGTGGTTTTGCGAAGTAAGTCAGGTGCAAATTCAGGGTCCTTTTTTAGGGACAATAAAAAAGCACTTTGAAATGTATAATACTTCATTGATTATCATGTTTTTGCGTAGGATTTTCCTGTTCCTCATTTTCTAATTTTACAACGTAAATAAAGTGGTATGAAACAGGAATCAATGAAAGTTCTGTTCTTTATCCGTAAGAGCAGACTAAAGAAAAACGGTGAGGCACCGATTTTTCTGCGGGTGACAATTAACGGACAATTGGATGAAGTACGGATTCAACGTTCTGTTCCGTTGAAGTTATGGGACAATGTGAAGGAACGCAGCAAAGGAAAAGACCGGAGTTCAACGGAACTGAACAGCTATATTGAGGCATTAAAAGTAAGGCTGTATCAGATTCACAAGGAACTTCTCTGTCGGGAAGCCCTGATCACCCCGAAGAATCTTCTGATAAAGTTGTTCTCTAAAGAGGAACGGCATCTGGTTTTGCAGACCATGCGGAAATGTATCGATGACTGGACTTCCCTGATTGGTACGGAGTACCAGCCTCCACCATTCACGTTATAACAACTGTTATGAATCGTTGCAGACAGTCATTAAGGATTTCTACAAGAAAGAGGATATTACATTTCATGAACTTAGTGGGGAATTCATCGACCGGTTTGAGATGCATCTGAGGACGGTACGCAAACTTCCCAGAATACCCTGACCAAGTATATGAGCTGTTTTCGCAAATTTCTCGAACTGGCCAGGGAAAACGGATGGCTGGAACTGGACCCGTTGGCCGGAAAACGCAAGCGTCTGTTCCGTAAGGAAGAGACGTGCCCTACGTTTCTGACCCTGGAAGAATTGAAACAGATTATGGAGAAGGACTTTTCCACGACACGTCTGAACACCGTGAAGGATTTTTTCCTGTTCTGTTGTCTGACCGGCCTGTCGTACATTGATGTGAAGACCTTGTGTCCGGCACATCTTTACAAGGACAATGAGGGGAAACTGTGGATACACAAGGCCCGTGTGAAGATAACGACCCATAAGGAAAGCTGTACCTGCAATGTACCGCTTCTGGAACCTGCGCTCGTCATTCTGGAGAAATACAAGACTGGAATCCGGAGAATCCTGAAGGACCCTGTTTTCCGATTCCGTCGAATCAGAAGATGAACGCAATTCCTGAAAGAGATTGCCACCCTGTGTCGGGTGAACAAGCGGCTGACCGTCCATGTGGCTAGGCACACGTTCGCGACGACTGTTACCCTTGCCAATGATGTCGCCCTGCAGAATGTGTCGAAGATGCTTGGCCATTCTTCAACCCGCATGACACAGCATTATGCCCGTGTACTGGACAACAGTATCATGAAAGACATGCAGGATGTTTCCCGGGTCTCGGATAATCAGAAAGGCTATACTTCACAACGCACCGTGAGGTATAGCCTTTTACATAATGAAGAGTTGTTTGCTTGTATGGATTGGCCTCGCTTTTGTCGGGATTATCTTTTCTTTCCTTTTTCAATCAGTCTGATGACATCCTGTCTCCGATAATAGGTTTTCCGGTCAATCTGGGAGAAGGGTAAGGTACCGTTGCTTCTCAGGGCCTGCAATGTTCTCTGCGATATGTTCAGTGCCATGCATACTTCCTGATTGTTCCATCCAGTCATCCAGACTTTTTGAGGTTTTCCTGCCTTTGAGGTTTTCCAGTTTTTCTTTCAGCAGTTGGATAGATATTACCATTTCTCTGAAAGTACCGGCTTCAATGTTTACGATTTCCATAAAGTGTAATTGTTTGGTTTGAGGCAAATATAGACGATATGGCATGGCTGGCCAATACCATGTCATCAGATGGCATCACAAGTCATCAGATGTCTCATGTTGCCTGTTGCAGGAACCGGTCTTTCAGAAATATCCGATTGTTGAATCTGGGAGGTACAGCCGTGTTCAGGAAAGACATGTATTATACTTCGTTATATTGCGCAATTTCGCATAGTGCTGTATTCCAGTGTGTTTACTAAGTTTGCACAAAATAGAATGTATGAAAGGAAACACACTGCATGTAATGTTCTTCATCTTGAAGAACAAGTTGTTGAAGAACGGTGAAGCACCGGTCGTTCTTCGGGTGACAATTAACGGACAGCGGGATGAAATCCGTATCCAGCGCTCTATACCGGTGGAGTTATGGGACAATGCGAAGATGCGTAGCAAGGGAAGGGGGCGGAGTTCGGCAGAGCTGAACATGTATATTGAGACACTGAGGGACAGGATATATGTCATCCATAGGAATTCTGTGTATGATGGGGAAAGACTGACTCCGAAGAAAATCCTGGATATTCTCTATGCCAGGGAAGGACGGCATCAGGTTCTGAAGGCATGAAGGAATGCATAGACGGATGGGCGGCTTCTCCCGGGGATTTGCATCCTGCCACCCTGGCACGTTACAACAGGTGTCACGGATTGGTGGAGACAGTCATACGGGATGTTTACAATAAGGAGGACGTCGCATTCTCCGAACTGGACAGGAAGTTCATCACGGCATTTGAAAGATATCTGAAGGAAACCTGCGGGCTGGCCTGGAATACGGCGGCTAAATATCTGGAGTGTTTCCGTAAAGTTCTCAAGGTGGCTCAGCAGAAGGGCTGGATGGAACATGGCAAGTTTCTGGAGGAACTGGGAGAGTTGTGCGTAAAGGAGGAGACTTACCCTTCTTTTCTGGACTGGGATGAACTGAGAACAGTGATGGAAACGGATATGCCAGCCGGACGTTTGGAACGGGTGAAGGATGTGTTCGTCTTCTGCGCTCTCACCGGACTTTCCTATCAGGGGATAAGCACCCTTTGTCCGTCGCACTTGTTTAGGGATGACGAAGGAACACTGTGGATTTGCAGGACACGTGCTGAAGGAGCGGAGGTTGGAGACAGCTGTACAAGCCGTGTTCCTCTTCTTAAACCGGCAATGGTCCTGCTGGAGAAATACAGAGGCTGGAATCCGATGAATCCGGAAGGTCCGTGTTTTCCTGTCCCGTCAGTCCAGAAAATGAATGAATACCTGAAAGAGGTAGCGGCGCGTTGTCGGATTTCCAAGCGTCTGACACCCAGATGGCCCGCAACACGTTTGCTGCGACAGTCACCCTGGCCAGCCGGATTCCTAAAGAACATGTCAGGGAAATGCTCGGTTATTCTTCCGACTATATGTTGCGCCATTATATGTAGGCTCAGGAGAGGAATTCCTGAAAGACATGAAGCGGACATATACAAAATATGATAAAAAGTGAAAGGCTATACTCCAACGGATGTGGTGGTATAGCCTTTCCCATAAACGGAACCGGATGTCAGAACGCTTCTTCCGGTTCTTTTCCAGCAGTCGTACGATATCGCTTTCCCGGTATAGGATTTTCCTCCTATCTGATAATAAGGCAATATGCCGTAGCGTCTGTAGTCCAGCAGCGTACGCTTGCTCAGCTTGAGTTTTCCGGCCAGTTCCGTATCTGTCAGGTAGTTTTCCCCGTCCAATAAGTGCCGGTTGTCCGCCGGCAAATGGTCTATGAGGTCCGATACCCTTTTCATTTCATCGAAGAAATGAAGTACTTCCTTGTCTGATTTGGTAATGATTGTTCCCATAAAATGTTCTTTTTGGTTTGAAACAAAGATATCCGCATTCTCATGCCGCTGCAAACCGCCGGAGCCTGTTGTCATTAGATTTCATTAAATGTCATCAGATTTCATCGGACCGGATTCCGGCTTCCAGTCCTTCAGCTTGTTCTTTAATACCTTCATGTCCTCCGTTGACTTTCCTGTACGTGATTCTGGCATAGGCTTGTGTGACCTTCAGATTGGTATGTCCGAGCATTTTTGGGAAAAGCGTTTCTATCGGAAGTCCGTTTTCCAAACAGACAGTCACGGCGAACGTGTGCCGGGCTGTATAAGTAATATTTAGAAATGCAATAAAAAACAGAATGACGATAATTAAACGTAAAACGTTTATAATTAAGCATTTTGCAAGATTTGCAGAACAGACAGACCTGCAAAAGAAAACAAAATATTGCGACGTTCAGTTACCAGACTGTTAGCCGCCTGTTTCGAAACAACGGCAGGTAACCGAATTTTTACCGATAGGAACAAAGCAGATTGTATTCACTGTTTATCAATGTTTTGCATGCCAAAGGACGCTTTTCAAAGGAGTATTTTTACAACCTAAAAAAGAGCGTTATGAAAGTGGAAAATTCAAAGGTGCTGCTCTACCTGAAAAAGAGCGAGCCGGACAAGACCGGCAAAGCCCCGATCATGGGACGGATCACCCTCAACCGCACGATGGCGCAGTTCAGCTGCAAGCTCTCCTGTACCCCCGGGCTATGGAACGCGCGTGAGAGCCGATTGAATGGCAAGAGCCGGGAAGCGGTGGAGACCAATGAAAAAATAGAGAGGCTGCTGCTTGCCGTACACTCGGCCTTCAATTCCCTCATGGAAAGGAAAAAGGATTTCGATGCCGCCGCGGTCAGGGACATGTTCCAGGGTAACGCGGGCATGCAGATGACCCTGCTCAAAACTTCTCGACCGGCACAATGAGGAGATGAAGGCCCGTGTCGGCGTGGACCGTGCACCGACGACAATGTGACCTACGTGTACACCCGGCGCACCCTTGCCGAATTCATCAAAACGGAATTCAAGGTCTCGGACCTCGCCTTCGGACAGCTCAACGAGCAGTTCATCCGTGACTATCAGGATTTCTGCCTGGAAAAGAAGAAACTGGCAATGGAGACGGTGCGCCATTACCTGTCCATCCTGAAAAAGATCTGCCGCATCGCCTACAAGGAGGGCCACTCGGAGAAATACCATTCTGCCACTTCAAGCTGCCCAAGCAGAAGGAGACAACACCGAAAGCACTCAGCCGTGAGAATTTCGAGAAGCTACGCGATCTGGAGATACCGGAAAAACGCAGGTCACATGTCATCACCCGGGACCTCTTCCTCTTCGCCTGTTACACCGGCACCGCCTATGCCGATGCGGTAAGCATCACCCGGGAGAACCTCTTCCAGGATGACGAGGGCACCTCTGGCTGAAATACCGGCGGAAGAAGACCGACTACCTCGACGCGTCAAGTTGCTGCCGGAAGCACTCGCGTTGATCGGGAAGTATCGTGACGATACCCGCATCACCCACTTCCCGCCGCAGGACTACCATACGCTCAGGGCCAACATGAAATCCCTGCGCCTGATGGCGGGGCTGAGCCAGGACCTTGTCTACCACATGGGAAGGCATTCTTTCGCCTCATTGGTCACGCTCGAGGAGGGAGTGCCGATCGAGACCATCAGCAAAATGCTGGGACATAGCAATGTCCGGACCACACAAATTTACGCCCGTGCGCCCAGAATGGTCGCTTAATAAATACTTCTTTAGCAAGAAGTTAGGATTGGGTTCGATATAGTCCTATACGTCAA
>ENA-OQHY01001080-OQHY01001080.1-human-gut-metagenome-genome-assembly--contig:-NODE-1080-length-12772-cov-2.520759_pt1 | contig 12772 bp, 16 predicted proteins | sample MGYA00242570_ERZ504733 | MGnify/ENA primary metagenome ERZ504733 (study PRJEB26092, sample SAMD00036219) | human gut metagenome | host: Homo sapiens | study: EMG produced TPA metagenomics assembly of...
AATTTTCTGAACGCAGCAGTTGAACGGAACATCTACGTCGCAAGCAGTGTAACTTGTACCAACTTGCAATTTTTGAATCGGATTTTCAAATCCAAATTCAAATGCTTGTTGGGCTGTGCCCAAACCCCTTGTGTTCTGCATCCGGTGGATGCAGGCTGCGCATTTTGCAAAACGCTTTTTTAATCTGAGTGCCGATGCCTGTGGTATCGGCACTTTTTGCACAGATAGATTCCCGGAAGCAGATAATAGTGCTATGCAGCGCATCCGGGATTGTGCTATACTTGATTTACACAAACCTGTTTGTCCTAAAAAATTGGAGGTGTTCATGGCTACACGAACCATTTGTTTTCCCATATCCGGCTACCCCTATTGCAAGGAACAGCCGGTGACGTTCACATGGATAAACGGTAGCAAGCGGCAGAATATCCGTGCCGTCCATGATGCCGTCCATACAACAGACCCGGATGTTTCCATTCTGGAAGTCAGCTCTGCATCCGTTCAGCCGGAGGGTGAGGCTGTTTCTTCTCTGCGGCTTCTGCTGCGTCTGGATTCTGTTGCGCAGGATGTGCCCATCAGCACGGTTTTTGAAGCCGCCATGGTATTTGAACATGGTGGTCCATTCGCTGACCTTCTGACCTGTGCGCCATCCAAAGTCCATAAGGACACTCGGCTGCGAACCAATGGAAAGTTGCTGCGCTACTCTCTGGAAGGAAGTGAGTATCCGATAGAGCCGCACCCGGATTCATTTTTTGAGTGGCTCTACTGCCGTGCGTTGAAGCAGTTCCCGGAAAAGGCTGCGCAGCTGAGCAGATATAATGCCTTTTCTGATATTGCTGCCGCAGCGGATTCTAAAAAGTATTATGGCGATTCCTCGCGGGCGCTGCAATCTATGTAGGACTTGCAGCGGCAGGAAAACTTCCGTGCATCGATTCCTATGAATCATTCATTGCGGAAGTTTACACGGAGCCAAAGCCTTTGCCCAAATCTGGAAAGTCTGAGACTGCTTCAAAAAAGACACCCGAGGTTTCTGCACCGGCAAAGGAGATTCCGGCAGACGAATCGTCGCAGTCCGATAATGCAAATATTCCGGACGGTGCGCAGATGGAACAGATCCTTGAGCTGCCCAAAGCGACCTGTCTGCTCCTCTCTTTGGCAAAAAATGCTGGTCTTTCTGCAAATAATTCCAGTGAGCTAGCGTATAAGGGAAAGGAATTTTTTCTTGACGCTTATCAGAAAGCACTGAAAAACAAAACGCTCCAAATCAATGTTCATAAGAACAAGTTCACATTTCCGATGGAGGATCATGACAGCGGATTTCATGCGGTCGGAGTACTGACCCGTTCGCCTGCTTGGGAATACGGATGGAAGTTCAACTATCTGCCCGAGAATACATCCGGAGCAGAAAAGCCCGAAGTCAAAGCAAAAATCCAGAAGCCGTTGACCGCATTAGAGCATCTGGAACGTTGTGGGTATAAAATCGTTCAGCAGGTCGTGCCGGAGAAACTCCCACCGATTGCTGTTCAGCGGATGGCATGGAAAACAGGCGAGGCTCTTTGCGACCCGGTGGTGGTGGATTTCTTGCAGTTTATTCGAACACATATGCAGAGCGACGGTTCTTTTTCGTTCCGTATCCCAAAGGGTGCGTCCAAAAAATCGTTTGCCACACTTTCAGAGATTGCTCAGACGTGGGACAAAATGGGACTTTTTGCAGCCATTGTGATTTACCCGCAGAATATCGTCTATGAACTTGCGCAAAATGAAACCGTCCGGCATTTTTTGAGCGGAAAGTGGCTGGAGCTTTTTGTAGAGCATCAGGTTCAGCAGATCCTGAACCGCTATCAGGAGGAGCAGGGCGCAGAAGTTTCGGTTTGCTCCAATGTGGTCCTTTCAGAAACGACATCCGTAGGGAGCACGCATGAGCTGGATGTTGTGTTCTCCATCAATGGAAAATTTTTCTGGGTAGAAGCCAAATCCTCCAGCCGAAGCATTGATTATGGAAAATATGCTTCTCTGTGCGAAAAGCTGAATGTGACACCAGAAAGCTTGCTTTTGGTCAACAGCGATTTGTCCGTGGAAGAGTGCGAAGGTGTTTCTTATTTCTGGAATTACCGTGTTGCAAACTGTGCAACGATCACGCAGGAACTGGAAAGCATGATCGCTAAACAAATTGAAAGCACCGGAAATGCTGTTCTGAGTACAGACTGAGAAATAAGCAAAAATGATATGTACCCCCAATACTGGACACCCAGTATGGGGTACATATCAAAACCGAAAAGCAGAAGCTGCCGCACAAAAATACGGTGCGGCAGCTTCTGCATTTTATCTGCTGCGTCCCCTGCGCGTGCCGACAGTTCCGTTCCGCCTTATTCTGCCCCCGCAGAAGGTCGTTTTTGCCCGCCGTATTTGTGCCCGTAGGGCCGCCCGGCTTTCCCGAGAATGGCCGTTTGTTTTGCCGAAAAGTCGTACTCTGCCCGGGAAAAAGCACCGGAAGACTGCTTCGGCCATTTATTCCGCTGTTTCCTACCGATTTTACAATGTTTTTGCAAAAAAGGCTTTACAAATGAATTTCAAAAACAATATTATATAATTATAGGTTCAACTTCTTTACGCAAATAGTTTCGTACCGGTTCGTATGGGGCAGCCGGGTCTGTGCTTTTTGCACTGCTTCTGCCTTACGATAGATCATTGGAGCCCGCCGTGCAGCCCCGCTGCACCAGATCAAACTACAGAAGGAAGGTTATGCATCATGCCTGAAAAGAAAGTTTCTACTCCCGCAGCCGATGCTCCGGCTGCCGAGGGTAAGACCCGCAAATCCACCAAAGCTCCCGCCCGCCGCGGCCGCCCGCCGCTGGCACCCGAGCTGTATGTAGAGATGGGCGGTGAGCAGTACAACATCACCGACATCATTGACCGCGCCAAGGCAGACTACCGCACCACCCACAAGGTCGGCGTACAGTCCTGCAAGGTGTACGTCAAGCCCGAAGAAGGCGCAGCCTACTACGTCATCAATAAGTTCTCCGGCAAGCTGGAACTGTAACTTTTACAGGGTCACAGGCAGCACCGCACTGCTGCCGCGCCCGCTATTCCCACAATAAGGCTCCATCAACAAAAAAAGACACCGCACAGCTGTGCGGTGTCTTTTGTATCGGCAGCAATCACTCAGAACCCCAGCATCCGCCAAAGAGTCTTACGCTCTTCGGCCGGGTCCGTCCGGGATCTCGAACACATAGCGCTCGGTGGCGTTGATAACGGTGGTGTTGCCGCGGGTGCATACCCGGGGCAGCTTTGCATCGTAATTCAGGTGTACGTGCCCGTGGATGAACCATTTAGGCTGGTACTCGTCCAAAATCTCGTTGAAGCACTCAAAGCCCCTGTGGCACAGTCGTCCCCATCGTTCAGTCCCTTGGCCGGGGCGTGGGTCAGCAGCAGGTCGATGCCGCCCCTTTTGTGCGCCTGATGCTTCAGCTTGTGCACACGGCGGCGCATGGCTTTCTCGGTGTACTGGTAGGTATCCTCTTTATTATAGCGCTGACAGCCCCCCAGCCCCATGATGCGCAGCCCCTTCCATGTGTACACCTGATCGTCCACGCAGATGCAGCCGCCGGGTTCCCCCTGAGTCTGGTAGCTGCCATCGTGGTTGCGTGCACATACAGGATGGGTGCAGCGGTAAAGTTTGTGAGATATTCCAGATACTTTTTGGGCAGATCCCCGCAGGAGAGGATCAGGTCGATGCCTTCCAGCCGGGCGCGGGTGTCATAGTCCACAGCGCCTTGGACGGGACATCTGAAATGGCAAGAATCTTCACGTTCGTATGCTCCATTCTGTTTCCGGTCAGGCCGGCTCATTTCTCCAGACCCTTTACGTTGTCCAGTCCGTTGATCGCCAGCACGGTACGGGTCTTGACGTCCAATTCATCGTAATGGGGCAGCTTGCCGTGTACACAGGCATCCAGCCAATCCATCTCCATCAGCTCTTTGGGGCTGTAAACTCTATTCTCCGGGGAGTGCAGGTTGTCCTCGTTATCATACAGCTTTTCCGGGAAGATGTGCACATTATCCGAGCCCTGCAGCGTTTCCAGCAGATCCAGCAGCTGCCGCGTACCGCTGGGCAGCGCTTCCTGATACTCCAGATCCTCTGCGCCGCTGCGCAGACCCCACCAGTAGTTCACTGCGCGGGTGGTGGCTGCATTGTCCCAGCTGCCGTCAAAAATGGAGCGCACGATCTGCACATAAAAGGTATCCCACCGCCAGATCGGCAGACCCAGCGGCTGTAAGCTGCCGTCCGGCAGTTTGCGGCACAGGCCGTAGTCCCGGTTGGTGTCGGCAGGCTCCCGACTGTCCCGGGCGTAGACCATGTCGATCTCCGGGCAGTCGGTAAAATCCAGCGGATGGGCGGTATCGGCTGGCAGGCCCAGCGCAGCCAGATGCGTCCCGCCGGGCGCACGCTCTTCAGCCCCTGCGCAAAGGCGTTGATTGCAGCGGGCACGCCGTACACGGGGTTTGCCGCCACATAGCCGATGTGCCCGGTCTTGGTCATGATACCGGCCAGCATGCCCAGCAGATAGGTCACCTCATAGGTGCGGGGGTAGTAGGTGCGCACCAGCGGGTGCGGCGCGTTCAGCGAGCAGTTCAGGATGCGGGTCTGGGGTGCTGCGCCGCCACCTTCAGGCAGGCGTTGTACATCCGCACGCTGGTGGCGAACACCACGTCCGCATTGTTGTGGGCTACCTCCTCCAATATCTGCTCCGCGTCCACCTCCGGGTTCACATCCTCGTAGCAGCTGATATACACCTTGTCCGGGAAGACCTTGGCCAGCGCATCGCGCCCCTCGTCATGCGCACGCACCATGCGCTGATCTTGGCGTTGTACTCGTGGAGGAACACCACCCGCAGCTCACTGGGCTGCTTGCTGGGGCTGAAGATATTCAGCTTGGACAGCAGCGGCTCTGCGGGGCTCTTGGGCGGTTCCAGCGAAAGCTCCACGCCGTGGGGCTCGGTGAGCACCTTCACCTCGTTCCACAGCTTTTCCAGGTTCTGCCGTACCTGCGCCGGGGTGGCGTCGTAGGTGTCGGAGTAGCGGTACACCGACAGGTACACCAGCAGCGCATCACCGGTGGTCAGCCCCAGGGATCTGCCGCCCAAGGCTTCGAACTGCTGGTGGAACATGGTGTAGAAGGCGGCAAAGTTCAGCCGGTCATCCTCCGACCATGCCTCGCCGCTGGCCTTGCACACCAGCGTCTGCAGCTTGCTGTAGCCGCCCAGCTTGGAGAAATGCACATAGTTCACCTTGGACAGCTTATAGAAATCCAGGAACTCGTAGTAGATCTTATTTTCCAGATCCTCGGTGCGGGCGGGGATGAGCCGGGTGACCGTGCCCGGGATCTTGACGGCGCCGTAATACTTGAGCACCGAGACCCGCTTGTTGCCCTCCTGCACATAGAACCGGTTCATGTACTCAAAGGCGATGATGGGAGTATGGATGCCCTCTTCCAAGTGCGCGTCACACAGGTTCGACCACTTGGCAGCAAACTCGGTATCCGGCTCCAGCAAGGGCATAAAGTCATACGAAAAGGCAGTGTGCCGTCCGCTGGTCTTGGTGCCCACAAGACTGTCCGACGGGATCTCCACCAGACCCAGCGGCTCCTGCGCCACGATATCCACGCCCTTGAGCACATCGTCCAGAACAGCCAGATAGGGCGACTGGCCGCGGGCTATGCGGGCACGATAGGCGCGCTGCCCTGCGCGCAGTGCGCTTTTATAATCTTCCAGCATAAGAACTCCTTTTTTTCTGTAAGCGAAGCGCGGTGCCGCAGTCCCCCTGCCGCACCGGAACACCCCCAGTATACCACAAAAACAGAAATAAGGCAGTATTTTAGGGCTAAAACGGTTGATTTTCCCGGTGGTTTCAGGTACGATAAGAATGATATTCAAAACCGACAGGAGTTTACGATCATGCAGACCATTTCTCTGCCCGTGCTCGAGGCGGGCGAATACGCCGGCGGCATCTGGTATTACGAGCCCCACACCTACCAAAGCTACCGTTACGTTCTGGGGCGGGTGGGCAAGCACCCGTTAGTGTGCATCGGCATCAACCCCAGTACCGCCCAGCCCGGTGCGCTGACCCCACCTTAAAAAGCGTGGAGCGGCTGGCCGCTGCCAACGGCTTTGACAGCTGGATCATGTTCAACGTCTACCCCCAGCGCGCCACCGACCCCAACGATATGGACAAAGTACCCGACCGCGCCCTGTGCGATGAAAACCTGCGCTGGCTGCAGGCCGTTCTGGCCCAGACCGAGCCTACCATGTGGGCGGCATGGGGCACCCTGATCGAAAAGCGGGACTACCTGCCCGGTCTGATGCGGGAGATGGTGGCCCTGACGCGGGAGCGGAAGATCCCGTGGGTCACCTTTGGCAAGCGCAGCAAAAAGGGGCACCCGCACCACCCGCTGTATCTGCGCAAGGATTCCACCCCGGAACCCTTTGATGTGGAAAACTATCTGGACACCTGTTTCTGATGTCCGCCCCGACAGGAGGAGAGCTGCTTTGACCGCAGAACAGTATAAGCCCATCTATCACTGGTTCAGCGCCCACCCGGCCGTAAAGCGTCTGGTCGTTTTTCTGGACCGGTGGCTGCCGCTGGTGCCCTTTGTGTGCTACCCGGTGCTGCTGTGCCTGCTGAACGTCCGGCTCTCGCGGCTGTTCCTCACCCAGAAGCAGGCCGCGCTGGACTTTATGGTGCTCATCGCCCGCTCCGTCTTTGTGCCGGGGCTGGTGTTCTGGGGCGGCACGCTGCTGCGCAGCCGGCTGCACTTCCCCCGCCCCTACGAGCAGCCCGGCTTTACCCCGCTGGTAGCAAAGGAGAGCCGTGGACACTCCATGCCCTCCCGCCACGCGCTGAGCGCCGCCGTGCTGGCGGCGGTGTGGCTGTATTTCTACCCCGCTGCGGGCTGCGTGATGGTGGGCGTTGCCCTGCTCATCTGCTGTCTGCGGGTGCTCACGGGGGTGCATCATGTGCGGGACGTGGTGTGCGGCTTTGCACTGGCTTTGCGCTGGGCTGTGCCGGAATGTGGCTGCTGTAAGGCCGTTCCTACACGCTGGAACGGCCATTTTTGCCCGCAGCGCAAAAAAGTTGAAACTTTTTTTCAGATTTTCCTTGACAGAATGCGATGGGTATGGTATTATTTCTCTCGCAGCCTGTGCCGACACAGAACTGCCGCCATAATAGAACCCATTGGGATAACAACGTGCGCCCGTAGCTCAGGTGGATAGAGCAACTGCCTTCTAAGCAGTGGGCCGGGGGTTCGAGTCCCTTCGGGCGCATCTATGTGGTGCCCATAGCGTAGTCGGTTAACGCGCCAGATTGTGGATCTGGAGACCGTGGGTTCGAGTCCCACTGGGCACCCCACCAAAAAGTCCGCTGTTCAAAACAGCGGACTTTTTCTTTTTGGCAGGATACTACAAAAGTACGGCACCCCGCAAAGCAGCTGCTTTGCCGGGGTGCCTTTTCTCTTACTTATTCATCTCCTGCAGGATCTTTGCGATCTGGGCGGGGGTGTAGCCCTCCTGCCGCAGGGCGGAGGTGATGGCTACATCGTTCTTGCCCTGACTGCGCAGCAGCGCTGCCGTGTAGGGCACCCCGGCGCTGACAGTGCTGCGGCTGTCGCCGGAGGCCGAGCCGCTGCTGCCCGGTAGTCTTTCCGCTGCCAGACTTGCCCGGACTTTGTGCCCGCAGCCGCCGCCTTACCGGCAGCCTGTGCAGCCTTCTGCTGGGCATTGGACTGCTTCAGCGCCCACTCGCCCTTCGCGATGTTCAGCTTCTGGGTGGTCACATTGTTGTTGAAGGCCTGCTGCTTCAGCGCATCCTGATAGGCGCGCTCGCTGGCGGTGTTGTCGTACTGCTGCTGGGTCAGTGCGTCCTGCCGCTGCTTTTCCTGCATCTGCTGGCTCCACTGGGTATCGGCGCGCTCGGCCTCGTAGGCGCGGTTGCCGGAGTAGATGTTGTACCCGGTGTTCAGCAGGCTGCCCGCCAGCGTGCCCAGACCGGTGGTGCCGGTAATGGCCAGCTGTACCACGTCCCCGATGACCCCCAGCACCGTCATGATGTTATTGAACGCCTGCTGGCGCTGGCTGATTTCCGCCTGCTCCTGCGCGGTGTAGTAGCCGTGCAGGGTGTCCAGCCGGTTCAGGTGCTCCTGATACTGGCCGTAGTCTTTGGCATAGGCGTCGTTGTAAGCCTCGCCTTTCTGCTGCAGCTGGGTGTAATAGTCCTGCAGCTGCCGGTCGTACAGGGTCTGAGCATTCTGCTCCTGTCCGTTCAGCTGGTCCAGCCGGTTCACCAGTCTTCGCCGCCGCTCTGGTAGGTATCCAGCGCCAGATTGTACAGGGTGGGGATGGCGCTGGCCAGCCCGCCGATCTGCTGCTGATAGGCCTGCTGCGCCGCACTGGTGGCATAGCTGGAGCCGTAACCGCCGGTCAGAGCAGCAGCCTGTGCCGCCGCGTCCGCGCTGGCGTTGTGGGCGTTCTGGGTATACAGCTGCTCGTACTGGCGGTAAAGCGGGTCACGGGTGTAGCTGTACTGAAAATTCTCCCGTTCCAGCAGCTGCCCCAGCAGGCTGTTGATCTTATCCTGATAGCTGCTCTGGTAGTCTGCGGGGCGGTTCTGCTGCCACTGCTTCAGGGCATCGGCCGCATCGGTCACCTGCTGACCGGGGCGGTAGCTGACGTTTGCCATGGCCTTTTCCACATCGGCGCGGCTGTTCAGCCCCTCGGCGCTGTAAGTGGACTGCGCAGCGGGCTGTGCCTGCGTTTGCACCTCCGGCTGCAGCAGTTCCTCCTTCTTTTTGGATGCCATATAATTCTCCTTTCGTTCTTATAATCCCTGCAGCTTGCTGCGCAGGGTGTCGGACATATTTTCCGTATCCAGATTGGTCAGTACATACTGCAGCTGCTCCTGCATCTGGTACAAATAGCTGCGCAGTGCCCGGGCATCCTCCGGGTCCATGTTATCGCTGAACTTGGGCAGGCCCAGCTTGCTCAGGCCGTTCATGCTTGCCATGAGGCATCCTCCTCCCATAATTTTCCCTTTGCCGGGGCGATGGTGCGCATAAGTCCGCGCAGGGTGATCTGCCCTTTGCCGCGCAGCCGCAGCCGCAGCGACCCGCACCGCCGGGGTACAAAGGGCAGGTCATAGCTGCGGCGGCTGCCTTGGGCGGCAAGGGAGGCCACTGTCTCCCACGCGCCGCCGTCATAGCTCACCGCCACCTCCACCGTGCTGGCGCGTTCGGCGTCCAGCCGCAAGGTCAGCCGGGAGAGATACCGCTGCTCGGTGCCGTCCAGCCCCACATCGCCGGTAATCAGCTCAAAGGGGATGTCCGTTTCCACGCCGTCGGTGCTCTGCCAGTCCGGCTCGCGGGTGGGGTCTGCTGCCCACAGCGCCTGTCCGTCCCACAGATAAAGCTGCCCGCCGGTGCTGGTCATATCGCAGGAGCAGACGTCCTCCTCGCTCCACAACCCCTTCTCGGTATCGTAGACCAGCAGACGTGTACTCTCCCGGGAGATGTGCAGGTAGTACCGGCCATCCAGCGCACCACCCACAGCACTTTGCACGTTGGAAAGCTTTGCAGCGTCCAGCGCACCGGACACCTTGGTGGGCAGACTGCCGTCCCACGCCATAACGCCGTCCGGCGAGAGATAATACAGCGTCTCGTTCAACACGCACAGGCTGCGGGCGGCGTTTTTGGCTACGCCCCGGCAGCGCAGGCTGGAAAGCTGAAAATCCGAAGGCTTGGAGCCGTACAGCTTGTGCAGGTGTTCTCCTTAAAAACAGTGCATAGCCCATGCAGGAGGCTGCCCCGGTAAAGGCTCCGTCGCTGCCCACAGTGACGGCGTAGCTGTCCGCGGCAATGCCCCGGTAGCTGAACCAGTTGGTGGGGTCGCCCAGCTTGCAGCCGTAGATAACGTTCTCCCTACTGTTGCAGCCCCACACCCGGTTGTCACACTCGGTCACAAAATCCAGTTCCGGCACCCGGCGCTCCATGGATACCGTCTGGGCGGCTTCCACGCTGCGGTGCTGTTTGCCGTCCATGCTCTGCCACTGGGCGGCGGCGGCGTTCTGCACCAGTGTGCCGTAGAAATACTCGCCCTGCGGGGTGCAGCGCACCCGCAGCCAGTCCTCGCCCACGTCATATACGATCTGATCTCCGTTCAGCTCCGGGCTCTGCCCTGCCGCTTCGGCGGCTGCACCCTGCACGGTCACGGTGTCCCACTGCCGGAACAGCTTGCCCAGCCCTGCCGCCGTGATGCGGCAGTATTCCAGCGGGACAGCTGCCCAGCTGCCGGAGTTTTTGCTGTACATCTCCAGCGTGCTGTCGTACCGCCACGGATGGCCGGCATCTTCTACTTTTAAGAAAAGCTGTCCGTCTGCCGGTTCGGCGGGCTCCTCCCGGCCAAAGGCCTCCACCTGATAGGTCTTGCCTGCGGCATCGCAGGGGGCAAAGGTCACGCTTTTGCCCGCCGCCGTCCACAGTGCCCCCAGTGCGGCAACGCTGCCGTCTGCCGTATCAAAGGCCAGCTTGTCCGGGAAGATCAGAATCTTTGTGCCGATGCCCACCAGCGCCTTGCGGCCGTCGGTCACAGCGTCCAGCTTCGTCACCGCCGGGGCGGCGGCATCGTCCGGGGTATAAACGACATCCCGTCCGCAGACCGTCAGCAGACCGTTCAGGTGGTACATCCCGTTCAGTCCGGTCAGCGCCCGCAGTTTGCGGCGGGGCGTGCGGGTGCTCAGTGCGGGAAAATCCCGGGTGGAAAAGTTCACTCCGGCGCTGTACTCTGCTTCCGAGCAGCCGTAGGTCTCGTTCAGGCCGCCAAAGGCCCGCAGCAGCTGCCTGGTGTTGGCAAGCCGTATTCTGTCTGCCAGTACCATCACCTCACCTCCTTACCAGCGCCACTGCGCCGGCTGCGGGGCGGGTAGTTCTGCCGCAGCCAGACCGCCAGCTCTGCGTACAGGGCATTGTACTGCGCCTGCTCCCCGGCGTAGCGGTCGGTCTCGCCCAAAGCGGCATCCATCTGCGCACACAGCAGGTGCGGGTACAGGGCATCAAAGGGCGGCGGTGCCAGCAGCGCTGGTCGTCCTGCACCGGCTGCTCCCACGGACGGTCTGCGCCCACGGCGTCAAACGCCCCGGCGGTGCGGTCAAACAGCTTTGTGCGCAGCAGGGCGTCCGCCTCCGCAGCCATTGCAGCCGGGTCTCGGTTTCAATGCGGCAGTTTGGGCGCAGCTGCTCGGCACGCTCCAAAGCCTCTCCTATGGTCATCTCATCACATCCTTTTATAAAAAGCCCGGCCGGGGGCATTTCTCCCAGCCGGGCAGCGTTGATATTGCAGATTTTACTGCGCTGCGTTCTCCGCAGCGGCAATGCGGGCAGCGGTCAGCTCGTCCTGACGCTGGCTGTGCTCCAGCACCTCGGCCACGGCGGGCGGTACCTCCACTTCCACGCCCCGGCGGATCTTATAGTTCACGCCGTTGACGCTGACGAACAGATCACCCTTGTAGCGGCTGTTGTCCTTGAACAGCCGGATGCGCACATTCTTTTCAGCCATAGGCACCTCCTTAGTTGGCGGCAGCGGTGGCAGAGTAGCTGGACACGCTCTCGATGCGCACCATGTACTGCTCCACCAGACGCTCGGCGGCGCGCATACCCTTCCAGCCCACAGAGGCGCGCTGGTTCAGCGGGTCGTCGCCGTAGCCAGCTGCTTGACGATGTGCTCCAGGCCGCCGCCCTCCAGCTCGGTCACGCCGTAGGCGTGGGCACCCAGCACCAGCGTACCGAACACCGCAAGACCCGTCGGGCAGGTGTCGTCCTTCCAGATTTTGGCCTCGCTGGTCTCGATAAATCGGATGTTGCCCAGCTTGCCGATCTCGCCGCGGAACATGGTGTCGGGGTCGGCGTACTTGTGCACCTCCATGAACTCCTTGCAGGTCTTGAGGTCATAGGCCGCATAGGGGTGGATGATGGCAACGTAGCTGTCACCGATGGGGTCGGCGTTCATTGCGCCCAGCTGCGCCGCTGCCTGAAAGAACAGCTTCGGGGTCAGGGTGCAGCTCTTGTCCAGCGCCTTGCGGCTGGTAACGGCGGTCTCGGTGCCATCTGCGCCAAGCTTGGGGGCGTAGATGACATTGGTGCCGCCCGCCAGCACATCGCGGGTGATACTGTCCATGGTGCGGCCGGCCTGACTTGCCAGCACGCGGGTGCCTGCACAACGTTGTTGTCGATGGCGGTCATCTGCAGCACATCAGTCAGCGGGGTCCAGCCGCCGTACTGGTGCAGGTCGCTGGTGATACTGGTCACGTTCAGGGCCTGACCATTGGGGGTAACGCCCTCGGTCAGCGGGGTGCTGGCCTTGGGCAGGCTGTCGTACTTGCGGAACTCGATGGTCTTGCCGCCGTTCTGGGGCACAGGGTAGTAATCCGCAAACTGGTCGTGCACAAGGCGCGGCTCTGCCTGATCGATCAGGCGCTTCTCGTAAAAGGTCTTCATTTCCACCGACATGGTGCCGGTGGTGTTGGTCTGCGCGTCCGCAAACAGCTGGATGTTAAAATTCATCATGCTTTTTTCCTTTCTCCTGTCAGGTTAAAGTTCGATCTGTGCACCGTGCAGCACACGGCGCTCCAAGGCTTCCCGCTGGGCGCGGGCATAATAATAAACGCTGCGAATCACGATTGGTCTACAGGATCGATTGCTGATAGAATAAACAAGAGAAAAAAGGGGAAAAGAGA
>ENA-OQHY01001082-OQHY01001082.1-human-gut-metagenome-genome-assembly--contig:-NODE-1082-length-12769-cov-2.058614_pt1 | contig 12769 bp, 21 predicted proteins | sample MGYA00242570_ERZ504733 | MGnify/ENA primary metagenome ERZ504733 (study PRJEB26092, sample SAMD00036219) | human gut metagenome | host: Homo sapiens | study: EMG produced TPA metagenomics assembly of...
CCTTCCGCAAGTGATAACAATTTCTCAAAACATTTTTTACCATTGATGTTATAAATTGCTCTTATTTTTCCCGTTGTTTGCTCCTGTGCAAACATATGTTAACGCTTTTGCTGCAAAGTCTGCTCTGTCCGCATTCCCGTTTCCCGGTAAAATTCATCCAATTCTCCCTGCTTTTTTGATCACACGCACTTCCTCGGGCACTGCGCAAAAACCTGGCGATTTTTTCAGTTTGCCTGCGGGTACGGCTGTCCGCTTTTCTTCCAGCGGGCGTACCTGCCTGCCCAGTATATGCTGTACGCAGTCAAGCTGCAAGGCATTTACACCGCGTATTCCTACCTCAGCGTCCGCGCCACTGTGGACTTGCCGCTGCCAGAAAATTCGATCCATGCAATTTTATTCCAGCTTCGCCTCCTTGCCCAGTGCCTTCTTTTTGCACTCACTTCAAAACCGCAAAAGGACATTTATTATATCAGCTACAAGGGGAAGTTGTCAAAAAAATTGCCAAAGAGATACAAATAGGCTATAATATAAAATAAAAAGTTGTGTATTGAACGGTTTTTACCCCATTTGCACCCGGAAGGAGGTGGCAAGCACGGATACTTTACAGACAAATAGTACAACACAAACTGCTGAGATGCTCAAATTAGAGGGCGTTGTTGAGCATGTGATATACGAAAACCCGGATACCGGTTATGCCGTGTTTGAAGTGGATGCCGGTGGCACCGATATTGTGGTGGCAGGCAACGTGGGCAGCGTGGATAACGGTATGTCCATTACGGCGTATGGCTATATGGTCAACCACCCCAGCTATGGCGAACAGTTCCGTGCCGAAACCTGTGAGGCCAGCCTGCCGCAGGATACCGCGGCTTTGCTGAGCTACCTTTCCAGTGGGGTATTGCCCTATATCGGGCCTTCCACAGCAAAAAAGATTGTGGCAAAATTTGGGGCGCATACATTGAACGTCATCTCCGAAACGCCGGACAAACTCTGTGAGCTAAAAGGTATCACCCCGCAAAAGGCCGCCGCCATCTCCAACGAGTTCCGACGTATGTACGGTGTGCGGGAAGTGGTTGCCTGGATGGCCAAGTTTGGGCTTTCCGCCAGATGGCTGTTACAGCCTACCGCGCGTTTGGCCCCGCCACGGTAGAAGCACTGAAAAAGAACCCCTACATGCTGTGCGGGGAGCCGCTGAACCTGAAATTCAGCCAGGTCGATGGTATCGCCGCCCAGCTGCAGGTAGGACAGGGCAGCGACCTGCGCATTGCCGCCGGGCTTTTGTACGCTTTGCGCCACAATGCCAACAACGGCCACACCTGCCTGCCCGCAGATAAGCTGATCGAAAGCACTGCGCGCTTTATTCGGGTGGAGCCGGATGCCGTAAAGGCCGGGCTGCAAAGCCTGTTGGAGCATGACGAAATGCGCGCCTGCACCTTTGACGGAACGAAATATATTTACCTGCCAGATCTGCTCAGCGCAGAGCAGGATATTGCTGCGCGGCTGGGGGAGCTTGCCACATTCCCGACAGAAAGCCCCAAAACGCTGGAAAGCGATATCCGCGTTTTGGAATTGACCCAAGGTTTTGAATATGCCCCTTTGCAGCGGGAAGCAATCCGCTTAGCACTCTCTTCCCGCGTAATGGTTTTGACCGGCGGTCCCGGTACCGGCAAAACCACAACGGTCAAAGCGATTCTGAATTTGTATGAAGTATTTATGACCGGGTTGCCTGTGTGCCCCCACCGGCCGCGCCGCCAAGCGGCTGACCGAGCTGACCGGCCACAGCGCTTCCACCATCCACCGATTGCTGGAAGTGGACTATTCTACCGGCAGCGTGCGTTTTATTCATAATGAAAAGAATCTTCTCCCGTTTGACGTTATCATTCTGGATGAGATGAGTATGGTAGATGCCAAGCTGTTCCAGGCGTTGTTGGCCGCCGCGCGTTACCACTGCCGCATTATTATGGTAGGTGATGCCGACCAGCTGCCCAGCGTTGGCCCCGGCAGTGTGCTGGGGGAGATCTTGCAGGCAGACGTTCTGCCCACCGTACGGCTGAATGAGATCTTCCGCCAGGCACAGAAAAGCATGATTGTACAGAACGCCCACCGCATTGTGGAAGGGCAGATGCCCATAAAAGGCGGGCGGGATGATGACTTTTTCATGATCGAATCCACCGGTCTTGCCTGCCAGAGGCTGATCTGCGACCTGGTCAGTACCCGGCTGCCAAAAGTTATGGCTATGACCCCGTACGGACATCCAGGTGCTTTGCCCCACCAAGGTTGGCCCCACCGGGAGCGTAGAACTGAACCGCCGCCTGCAGGCCATTTTGAACCCGCCTGCACCGGATAAGCCGCAGATCATTTGGGAGCAAAGCGGCCGTGTGCTGCGCTGTGGCGACAAGGTAATGCAGATCAAAAACGATTATGACATTCCCTATGAGCGGGACGGTGCCGAAGCCGGTGTGGGTGCCTATAACGGGGATATGGGTATTATTACTGCCGTTGACCCCGAAAGCCGTGCTGTGACGGTACAGATGGATGACCGAAAGTATATTTACGGTGCTGACCAGCTTGCCGAGCTGGAACCCGCTTACGCTGTAACAGTGCACAAAAGCCAGGGTTCTGAATTTCCGGCTGTCATTATGCCTGTGGCAGATGTAACCCGCGCGCCTTTGTTACCGCAACTTGTTGTACACCGGGGTTACCCGCGCACGCCGCCTGTGCATTCTGGCGGGAACCCGGCGCACCGAGCAGGCCATGGTGGATAATGTGCGCCAGAACATGCGTTACAGCGGGCTGCGCTACCTGCTGCGCGAGGCAGTCACTCCGGCTGAAAAACGCAGATGAAACAGAGAAAACGCATATCTCTGGATTGGCTGGACCGTGGGCGAACGGCTCTGGAACCGCTGCTGGCCCTTGCCTATCCGCGGCACTGCCCGCTGTGCGGCACGGTACTTGAGCAAAGCGCCTGGAAAGCCGCCGTGTGCCGTTCCTGTATACCGGAAGCCGAGCGTCTGCGGCATCTTCCACCGCGTCTGCCTGTAACGGAGCACGCCTTTTACGCTGTCAACACCTGCGCAGCTGCCTTTTACTATGCAGACAGTGTGCGCCATGCTATCCTGCTTTGCAAGGAGAACGGCAACCCCTGGTATGCGCGAGAACTGGCGGATTTGATGGCTGTGCTGATTTTGGCGCACAGCCCGCCCGTGCCCCAGGTACCGCCCGGTATACGAGAATCTATCCGGCATTTCGCTGTACAGCGCCATGTTCCGGTGCCGCCGCGCGTAAAGAAGAACCGCGCGGAAAATATGCCCCTTTTGCTAGCGCAGCGCCTTGGGCGCATCCTGCACATTCCGGTCATCCAGCCGCTGTGCCTGACCCGGCAGGTTTTACCGCAAAAATCGCTGGACCAGCAAAAGCGCTTTGCCAATGTCAAGGATGCTTACGCCTGCCGTACTGGGGTTGACCTTTCCGGAATGCGGCTGCTGTTGCTGGATGATGTGATCACCACTGGTGCCACCATCTCTGCCTGCGCCAAAGCGCTATTGGAGGGTGGCGCTGTGAGTGTGGACGGCGTGTGTGTTGCAGCGACGGAACTGATGCCCAAAAGCCACGGTGCCGCCGGAACACCAAAAGAAAGCAAATAACTTTTATCTGCCGGATGGTTGATGGCAATTCACAATAGATAACAAAGTGCTGCTTCTGGCAGCAAGGAGTACCAAATAAACATGAAGCAATATGATATCGGCCTTGATCTTGGCACAACTTCCATTATCATTGCCACACAGGAACAGGGAGTTGTGTTCCATCAGCCAGCATTGGTGCTGTTGATACCCGCAGCAGCACCATTCTGGCAGTGGGGGACAAAGCCCTGCGCATGGTGGGGCGTGTGCCTTCTTATATTGATATCATCCGCCCTTTGCGGGACGGTATTATTCAGGACACCGCATGACAAACGAACTAATCGTGCGGTTTATCAATGAGGTATGCCGTTCGCGCATCATCAAGCCGCGCGTATCGGTCTGCGTTCCGGCAGCCATTACCGGCATTGAAGCTGACGCCGTGGTAGAAGCCGTCATGGCAGCGGGGCACGGCAGGTTTTCCTTGTGGATGAGCCTGTCGCCGCCGCCCTTGGCGCAGGGCTGGATATCCGCAAACCCATGGGCTGCATGGTGATTGATATCGGCGGCGGCTCCACGGATATCGCCGTGATCAGCATGGTGGGCGGGTGCGCGCCGCCAGCCTGCCGGTCGCCGGCAACGCTTTTGACCAGTGCATTGCCACGTATGTTCAGGAAAAATTCAACATTGCCATCGGCCCCTAACCGCCGAAGCGCTGAAAAAGCAGGTTGCCTGCTGCACCAAAAGCGAGTTTGAGGGCGTAATGGAGATCCGTGGTCATTCCTGGGAGACCAACCTGCCGCCCGCCGCCTTGTCTATACGCGGGACCTGTACCTGCCCGTGCAGGAACTGGCCGCCCGCATTGCCGCCACTGCCCGCAATGTATTGGAAAGCACCCCGCCGGAACTGGCCGCTGATGTTGCCAAGAACGGCATTCTGCTGACTGGCGGCGGCTCCATGCTGCGTGGCCTGGCTGGTTATATTGCCGGGGAGCTGCATGTGGATGTTGCCATCGCACCAGACCCCATCAACTGTGTGGCACGCGGAACCGCAGCCAGCTTAACGCTGGGCCAATACCTGACAGCCGGTTTTCGCGATGCCACCCCCAGAGCGTGGCATAACCGACTGCAATCCCCAGAAGGTTTTTCCAATTAGAGCGCAGCTTTTGTGCAGGTTGTAAAAAGTATGATTTTCTGCGGATACCTCCGCCAGCCTACTTTTCTATCCGGCAAAAGTGTGCTATACTATACAGCGTTTGCCAAAATTCCCAGCCCTGCATGGTTCCGGCTGGTTCTGCCATATAATATAAGGACAGGTTCATTATGCCCGATACCATTACCACTGAATTTGTGGCCCTGCGGGACCGCTATATCGCTTCCTGCTTTACTAAGCTGAACCCGGTGCAGCAGCAGGCTGTGTTTACCACCGAAGGCCCGCTGCTGATCCTGGCAGGTGCAGGCTCCGGCAAAACCACCGTTCTGGTCAACCGCATTGCCAATATCATCCGTTTTGGCCGCGCCTATGGCTCCAAAGAGGTCAGCCGCCCGGTTGCGCAGAGTGATCTGGAGCAGCTGCGCACCGCCATCATGTGCGGCCAGCCGGTTCCGCAGTCCCTGATGCCGCTGATGAGCGTTGCCCCGGCCCGCCCGTGGAATGTGCTGGCCATTACCTTTACCAATAAAGCTGCCGGAGAGCTGAAAGAACGCCTGAAAGCATGCTGGGCGATACCATGGGCGGGGATGTATTTGCCTCCACTTTCCACTCTGCCTGTGTACGGATCCTGCGCCGCGATGCCGAACGCATTGGCTTCCCCAAAAGCTTTACGATTTACGATTCCGACGACCAGCAGCGTGTCATCAAGCAGATCTACAAAGAACTGATGATTGATGACAAGTTCCTGCCGGTCAAATCAGCATCTCCCAGATCAGCGGTTACAAAGATAAACTTCTTTCCGCCAAAGATGTCGCCGCCGAAGCGCCGCGCGATACCAAGGCTGCTCTGATTTCCAAAATCTATACCGCCTATTCCAACCGGCTGCGCACGGCTGGTGCCATGGACTTTGACGATCTGATTTTCCATACCGTGCAGATGCTGAAAACCGATGCCGAAGCGCGGGAATACTACCAGCAGAAGTTCCGCTATGTCGTGGTGGACGAATACCAGGATACCAGCGTGGCCCAGTTCCACCTGGTGCGCCTGCTGGCCGGTGGTTCCAACAATGTATGCGTTGTTGGCGATGACGATCAGAGCATTTATAAGTTCCGCGGTGCTACCATTGAAAATATCCTGAACTTTGAAAAAGTTTTTGCCGGGGCCAAAACCATCCGCCTGGAGCAGAACTACCGTTCCACCTCCAACATTCTGAATGCGGCCAATAGCGTCATCAAGAACAACAACGGCCGCAAGGGCAAGACCCTGTGGACCCAGAACGGCGATGGTGACAAAGTTCACCATTATACGGCGGCTTCGGAACAGGATGAGGCCAGCCATGTGGCCGAAGTTATTGGCCAGAACCTGAAAAATGGTGCTTCCTTAAAAGACCATGCCGTTTTGTACCGCATGAATGCGCAGTCCAACCCCATCGAAACTTATTTTGCCCGTGCCGGTATCCCGTACCGCATTGTGGGTGGCCAACGCTTCTTTGACCGCAAGGAAGTCAAGGATATCAACTCTTACATGGCCGTTGTGGTCAACCCGCGGGACGACGTGCGCCTGCGCCGCATCATCAATGAACCTGCACGAAAGATTGGTGCCACCACCATTGATAAGATCGGGGAACTGGCCGCCGCCAACGGCGTGCCGATGATGGAGATCATCCGGGAGGCTTCTTCTTATCCCGCACTGGGCCGTGCCGCCAGCGCGCTGAACGCGTTTTACTCCATGTACCGTGAACTGTGTGATCTTTCCGTCACCCTTCCGCTGGATGAATTTGCCGGTGAAGTGATCCGCAAGACCGGATACGAAGCCATGCTGAAAGCGCAGAAAGAAGAGGGCGAGACCCGGCTGGAAAACTTGGGCCAGTTGATTTCTTCCGTAAAGACTTATGCGGAGCAGAACGGGGAAGACGCAACCCTTTCCGGTTTCTTGGAAGAAGTTGCCCTGATTGCAGACCTTGATTCCTATGATGAAGATGCTGATTCCGTTACCCTGATGACGATGCACAGCGCCAAGGGCCTTGAATTCCCGTATGTGTTTATCATTGGTATGGAGGATGGCGTTTTCCCCGGTGACCTTGCTCGCTACAGCGAGGAAGAAATGGAAGAGGAACGCCGCCTGTGCTATGTCGGTATTAGCCGTGCCAAGAAAGAGCTGTATCTTTCTTCCTCCCGCAGCCGTATGATTTTCGGCCAGACGCGCCGCAACCCGCCTTCCTGCTTTTTGGATGAGATTGACCCAATGTGATGGACGAAACCGAAAGCCCAGAGCTTGCTTACAGCGGCGGTTTTGGCGCCGGGTACGGCAGCTACAGCACCAATGTTCCCGGCGGGCGCAGCGGATACTCCGGGGCTTCCCGCGGGTATCTGAACAGTGAATACAACCGCGGCGGCTTTGGCAGCAAGTATGCCGGCGGCTTCCAAAGTGGGTTTGCTTCCGGCGGGCACGAAAGCCCGAACTACCCCGGCGGCCGCCACACGGTCCAAAGCAGTAGCTTTGCGCCGGGTATGGCAGCAGCCGCGTCAACCATCATTCCGGTGCTCCGGTTGCTCCGGCGGGCGGTGGCGTTACCACTGCGCCCGCCGCACCCGCACGCAAAAAGGCCGCCAACTTTGCAGCGGGGACCTTGTGGACCACAAGGTGTTTGGCCGCGGCAAGGTGCTGAAAGTAACGCCGGTTGCGGGGGACTGTATTGTAGAAATCCAGTTTGACCGCGTTGGCATCAAAAAAACAATGGCCAATTACGCCCCGCTGACCAAGCTGACCAGCGAAGAATAAACCACTGATAAAAAGGAAAAGAGGGAACGGGCCCATGCTTGTAACATTGATCGCCCACACCAATGACCCCGAAAAGACCATTGCCGCAGCCGCCAAGCTGTGCTATTCTGATGCACATATCGAAACCCTGCTGGATGGCCTAACACCGGAAAAGACCGCAGCCTTTTTGCAAAAGCTGAATGACTTCGGCCACGCCAGCCCCATTGAACATGCCAGCTTTACCTTTGGCATTGAGGGCGTTTCCCGCACCTTTCTGGCACAGGTCACCCGCCACCGCATTGCAAGTTTCAGTGTGCAGAGCCAGCGCTATGTGCGGCTGGAAGATTTCCGTTATGTGATTCCCCCGGAAATTGAGGCTGACCCTGCGGCTAAAGCGGCTTTTATTGATGCAATGAACGCCGATGCCAAACACTACCTGGAGCTGGTCAAAGCACTGGAAGAAAAGCATACCCACACCTTGATGGAGCAGGGCATGCCGGAAAAGACCGCCCGCGCCAAAGCCAGCAAAATGGCAAACGAGGACGCCCGCTTTGTATTGCCCAACGCCTGCGAGACAAAAATGGTAATGACCATGAACTGCCGCAGCCTGAACAACTTTTTCAACCTGCGCTGCTGCAACCGTGCCCAGTGGGAGATCCGCGCCGTTGCCGATGAAATGCTGCGCCTTGTATACCCGCTTGCGCCGCATGTTTTTGCCGCAGCTGGTCCCCGCTGCCTGGCGGGTCCCTGCCCGGAGGGCGGTATGTGCTGCGGCAAGCAGAACGCCGTGCGTGATAAATATGCAACACTGAAACAGGAGGCTGAAAACCATGGGTAAACTGATTATTTTTGAAGGCCTGGATGGTTCCGGCAAGGGCACACAGGCAGAACTTGCCTGCCAGAATTTGCATAGCAAAGGGTATGACCCGCTGAAAATCAGCTTCCCAGATTATGACAGTCCGTCCTCCGCACTGGTCAAGATGTATCTTTCCGGTGAGTTCGGCCAGCGCCCGGATGACGTGAACGCTTATGCAGCTTCAACGTTTTATGCTGTTGACCGCTTTGCCAGCTACAAAACCAAGTGGGGCAATGTCTACCGCCAGAATGGGCTAATCATCTCTGACCGTTACACCACCTCCAACGCTGTTCACCAATGTTCCAAACTGCCGCCGATGCACTGGATGGTTTTCTGGAGTGGCTGTTTGAGTTCGAGTACAAAAAGCTCGGCCTGCCTGCGCCGGATGCGGTTGTATACCTTGCGGTTGATCCCGATGTCAGCCAGCGCCTGATTGCGCAGCGCTACCACGGCGATGAAAGCAAAAAAGATATTCAGGAACGCGATACCGAATACCTGGCCCGTTCCCGCGCCGCCGCTGAATACTGCGCACGCAAGCTGGGCTGGCACCGCATTGAGTGTACCACAACGGTAGACGGCCAGAAAACCATCCGCACGCCGGAGGATATTCAGTCCGAAGTGATGGCATACCTGGAGCGGATTTTTAGCTAAACCCGTTGGCAGCAAAAGCCCACACGTTGAATACGGCAAGGAGGGGGTAGAACATGCTTTGCAAAGCAACGGAAGCTGATTTGGAGCAGATGGTTGCGTTCCGCCGCAAAACGTATGGCGGAACCCGCCAGGATGCTTTGGACTGGCTTTGTGGAATTGTGGGGTTGGATAATATCCTGATCCTTGCCCGGGACCCGGCCCCCGGTGCAAAGCCCATCCCGGCCGCATGATTGGTGCGGTTCCAGTGGAATGCGGGCACCACCACGGCGTATGGCTCTGCTGCATGGCAACGGACCCGTCCCTGCAGGGGCGCGGCTGATGCCCAAACTGCTGGCAACCTGCCTGCGCGCCTTTTCCGCCAAAGGGTGTGATTTCGCTGTGGCGGCACCGCAAAGCACGCGGGCCGCAAAAGCGTTTTCCCAGCTGAATTTTCAGGGGCGCTTCCCGCTGCGCATCATCCGCAAGCCCATTGAACACAATTTGTGGGCACGAGCAGAGTTTGATAACCTGACAGTCCGCAAATTGATCGACACCCGCATGCGCTACCAGCCCGCCTGCATCGCCCTGCCGGAAAGCAGCATGAACACCATGATCACCCGGCTCTACCGCCGCGGTATGACCATTGTTTCCAACCAGCGCGGTTACGGCTCTATTGCCAGGGAAAAGGACGAGCTGCTTTTATGGAGCTGCAGGCCGATAACGACCATTCGGCTGATATTCTGCTGCAGGCCGCGCGGGAACATACCGGTCTGACCAAAGCACGGCTGCTGCTGGCGGAAAATCAGTTTTTGTACCTGGGCGAGGGTAAGCGCTGTGGTTACGGCATGATTTGTTACCTTGGGCAGCCGTTCCCCGTTACGGACGTTTATTTCCGCCTGTTGCTGTAAGACCGTGCATACGTGAAACAGGGCAGTTCTGCTGCCTGGTAAAGGAGATTTGGAATGAAAATCAATCGTGGTGATTCCCAGGACAAGGGCTCGCAGTCGCGCCAGGTTTATCATGCTGCGCCAGCCCCCGCACCAAAGCGCCCGGTACAGCCTGATCCTGACCCGCAGGACCTGTACGAAGACGCCGAAGGTCCAGACGAGTACGCAGAGGATGACGATGATGAACCCGTCCGCCGCCGTTTTCCCATTGGGCTTGTGGTTCTTGTTGTCATTTTGGCTATCGTCGGCATCGGCGGCTGGAAAGTGTTCCAGTTCTACGGCGAAGTTGCCGGCAACGGCGAACTCGGCCCGGAGCAGACCGTTACCATTGAACAGGGTTCCACTGTTGCAGACATCACAAACGTTTTGAAAGAGGATGGCGTCATCCAGTATGACTGGCTGTTCAAGCTGTATGCCAAATACAGCGGCCGCGCTTCCGGTTTGCAATATGGCGATTTTACCCTGCGCTCCGGCATGGATTATAACACGATCCTGAAAACCCTCAGTGTGCAGCAGGTCAAGCGCAAGACCATTACCATCACATTCCCCGAAGGCTACACAGCCGTTGCTATTGCCCAGAAGATGGAAGAAAATGGCTTGTGCTCGGTGGATGATTTCCTTGCCTGCGCCAACGGCGAGGATGGTTCCGATTTCAGCCAGTATGATTTCTGGAATGCCATCCCGGATACCGAAGGCCGCCTGATGAAGTGCGAGGCTACCTGTTCCCGGACACTTACGAGTTCTTCACCGATGACTCGGTCTATAATTACGTCAACACCTTCTATAAGGAATTCGACGCCAAAACTTCCGACCTGTGGGATACCATCAACGAAAAGGGCACCACAATGAATGATGTTGTCATTCTGGCCAGCTTTATTCAGGAAGAAGCCGGTATGCCCGCAGAAGACGCCAAGGTTTCCGCCTGCTTCCACAATCGTTTGGAATCCGATGACCCGCAGTGGGCAGAGCATAAGCTGGAATCCAATGCCAGCAGCTATATCATGAACGATAGCGACAATAACTACCTGTGGAATTCGCCCACCGCCGCTTATTACGGCTGGCCGGAACAGGGTGCTATTCCGGATGATGTGCTTGCTCATTACGACACCTACCGCATCAGCGGCCTGCCCGCCGGTGCCATCACCAATCCCGGTATTGATGCCATTGCCGCCGCGCTGAATCCCGACCAGGAATATCTGGACGAAGGCTATTATTTCTTTGTTACCGGCAACCCGAACGGCGACCACCCTGGCGAATATTTCTATGCCAAAACGGCAGACGAACACCATCAGAACTGCATCATCGCCGGTTGGGGCTGATAAAAGCTGAACTTCACTGAACAAAGGAGCCGTTATCTTATGTTGTCCTGTCCGGAACTGCTGTCGCCTGCCGGCAGCCTTGAAGCCCTGAAATATGCCGTCATGTATGGTGCCGATGCCGTATACTGCGCACTGCCGCGCTTTGGTATGCGCGCCGCACCGGTCAACCTGACCATTGGCGAGCTTCATGATGGCTGCATTTTGCCATGCTCGCGGCAAAAAAGTATACCTGACCCTGAACAACCTGCCCACCAACGATGAGCTTTCCGAGCTGCCGCAGTATATCAAGGACGCGGCCGAAGCCGGGGTGGATGCCTTTATCATTGCGGACCTTGGCGTACTGAGCCTTGCCAAACAGTATGCTCCGGATGTGGATGTGCATTTTTCCACCCAGCAGGCATCACCAATTATGCTGCTGCAACCATGGCCTACAACCTGGGCGCCAAGCGTGTGGTGCTGGCGCGCGAGCTGACCCTGACCGATATTGCCCAGATCCGCGATAACACCCCGCCGGAGCTGGAACTGGAAGCCTTTGTGCACGGCGCCATGTGCATGAGCGTTTCTGGTCGGTGCCTGCTTTCCAGCTATATGACCGGGCGCAGCGGCAACCGCGGCGAATGTGCCCAGCCCTGCCGCTGGAAATACTATCTTGTAGAAGAAAACCGCCCCGGCCAGTATATGCCCATTGGCGAAAATGAGGAAGGCAGCTACATCCTGAACGCCAACGACCTATGCACCGCACCGTTTTTGGACCTGATCTGCAAGGCTGGTGTGGATTCTCTGAAAATTGAGGGGCGCGCCAAAACGTTTCTATTACGTTGCGTCCGTTACCGCCGCTTACCGCAAAGCGCTGGACCAGTACCTGGCAAACCCCGCCAGTGATACGTTTGATTTACCGGATTCCGTGCTGGATGAGCTGAACCGTACCAGCCACCGCCATTATTCACCCGGTTTCTATTTTGGCAAAGAGAAAGCCCTGCAGACGCCCAGCCATACTTATGTGCGAGATTGGGATTTCATCGGCACTGTGGATTCGTGGGAAGACGGCGTTGCCCATTGCACCCAGCGCAGCAAGTTCTGCCTGGGAGATTCGCTGGAAATTTTGCAGCCAGATGGTTCGGTCGTGCCCGTAACCCCTGAATGGATCAAAAACGCGGAAGGGGAAGCGGTGGATGCCACCCCGCACCCGATGATGCAGTATACCATTCCCTGTGCCACGCCCTTGATGCCGTACAGCCTGCTGCGGATGCAGAAAAGGCAGTAAATTTTCATTTATCTATTTGCAACGATCAAAAGCCCCACCTGCCGGATGCAGAATGTTCTGCCGGCAGGCGGGGCTTTTTTATTTTTATTCTTTACTTTTAGGGCAATACCGCATAATTCTAAGTGCCGATACGGCGAGCGAGGTGCGGCAGCTGCTAAGCCAAAAGCGCAGATAATACTGGATGCTGCAAAGGTGAGCGCCGCCAGTGGCGGAAACAGCGAACCGAA
>ENA-OQHY01001084-OQHY01001084.1-human-gut-metagenome-genome-assembly--contig:-NODE-1084-length-12763-cov-1.141421_pt1 | contig 12763 bp, 22 predicted proteins | sample MGYA00242570_ERZ504733 | MGnify/ENA primary metagenome ERZ504733 (study PRJEB26092, sample SAMD00036219) | human gut metagenome | host: Homo sapiens | study: EMG produced TPA metagenomics assembly of...
ATCAAAGGTAACAAAGGGAAGCCTCCCAATCCCATATTGAAATGTCTCCTTCATTTCCATAGATAATATAACTTTTCATTTTTTCTGACTTAGGATTTTTCAACTGAAAGTTGTATTCACTTACACCATCTTTTACAGCTCCAGTTTGATATAGGGTATCGCCAGGGACTATCAAAAAGAGAAAATCTCTTAGGTACAATTCGAAGTCGGTATCTATTGTTTTATCATGTAATCCAGGGAAACGCTGAATCATTTGTTTGTAATTCTCTGCATTAGAGAACCATTCTTTATCAAAGCCTAGACCGACTTCAAAAACTTTATAATCGAAATTGTTTTCATAACGTTCAGAATAGTTTCAGTGGAAGTCACCTGTCTAAATGGTAAAGTCATATTGGTATTATCTGTAAAAGTGATATGCAAAAAAAGCCTTCTCGGATCAATTCCTTTGTCAGTATAATGGCTGTCCTTATATGTAGAGAGATTATCAGGAAATCGTCTTTTACAAAGTGTAAAACTTCAATCTCTATATCTTTGACAATTTTCTTTTGAGGTTTTATCTTCTTGACCTTGTAATGATAAGCCTTGTAATAGTAATTGCTCTTATCATAGAGATAAGTCTAAAAGCTCTATTATAACCGTTAAAAAGAAGAAGACCTATACAAGCCATAAGAAGAAGAAGCGCTAGTATGATTTTCAGTCTTTTACAATACCTACAAAATTACTTTATCATCCCTACTCCCATGTTTTTTACTATTATATCATGAAAATAAATTGCTCTCAAGCCATCTTCGTGTACTTTGTCACCGTTTTCCATTATAATATAGGTACCACATTACAAGAGGAGATATCATGAAATATATCGTAAACACATCAAATGATCCTGCCTATAATATTGCTTTGGAAGCCTATGCCTTTCGTGAATTGGTAGATGAAGATGAATTGTTCATTCTCTGGATTAACCGTCCAGCTATCATTGTTGGTAAACACCAAAATACCATTCAAGAGATTAACAAAGAATATACTGATGCTCATGATATTAAGGTCGTTCGTCGTTTATCTGGTGGTGGTGCTGTTTATCACGATTTGAACAACCTCAACTATACTATCATCTCAAACAAGGCAGATGAAGGCGCATTTGACTTTAAGACATTTTCTCAACCGGTAATCGCAACACTTGCTGATTTGGGCGTTAAGGCTGAATTTACTGGCCGTAACGATCTTGAGATCGATGGTAAAAAATTTTGCGGAAATGCCCAAGCCTACTATAAAGGTCGTATGATGCACCATGGTTGCTTACTCTTTGACGTTGATATGTCCGTTCTTGGTCAAGCCCTTAAAGTCAGCAAAGACAAAATTGAATCTAAAGGCGTTAAGTCTGTACGTGCTCGTGTGACTAACATTGTAGACGAATTGCCAGAAAAATGCACTGTAAATGAATTCTCAGATAAGATCTTGGAAAAAATGAAAGAATTCTACCAGAAATGACCGAATATGTCCTTTCTGAAGACGATTTGGCTAAGATTCAAGAGTCTTATGAGAAACAATTCAATACATGGGACTGGACATACGGCCAATCTCCAGAATACACGGTAGAACGTAATGTCCGTTACCCAGCTGGTAAGATTTCTACCTATGCAAATGTTGAAAATTCAATTATTAAATCTGTTAAGATTTACGGAGATTTCTTTGGTATTGGCGATGTATCTGATATTGAAGAACTTTTGGTCGGTGTACCTTACGAGTACGAAGATGTCCTGGCAAAACTCAAAACCATTGACACAACGCTTTATTTCTCACACATGACAACTGAGGAGGTTGCAAAAGCTATCGTAGCTTAATCATTGTTTGAAACAATCTGGCAAACTCCAGGTTGTTTTTGTATGCGTAAATTATTGTAGATGATTAGTAAGTTTTTAATAGCATAGGCCAGCAAACCTAAAAAGACCATAAGAGAAGAACACCTCATAACATCTTTCCGAAAAACTGTAATTTTCTTGAAAGAAATTATAATGGTGTGATATACTTCTATTAAGTAATTTAAGTAATTATGGAGAATAAGATTAATGAAACGTGAACTCTTACTAGAAAAAATTGAAGAATACAAATCTCTTATGCCTTGGTTTGTTTTGGAGTTATTATCAATCTAAACTATCGGTACCGTATTCTTTCACGACCTTATATGAATATCTCAAGGAATATAAACGCTTTTTTAACTGGTTAATTGACTCAGGTATTTCAGATGCTGATGATATTGCCTCAATTCATATCAAAACCTTGGAGAATCTAACTAAAAAAGATATGGAATCGTTTGTCCTCTATCTACGTGAACGTCCATCTTTAAATACCTATTCAAAGAAACAGGGTGTCTCTCAAACAACCATTAATCGTACGCTTTCAGCTCTATCTAGTCTCTATAAGTATTTAACTGAGGAGGTCGAGGGACCTGATGGTGAACCATATTTCTATCGTAACGTCATGAAAAAAAATTTCGACTAAGAAAAAGAAAGAAGACCTTGGCTGCAACGTGCTGAGAATATCAAACAAAAACTTTTTCTAGGCGATGAAACCATGAAGTTCCTTGATTATGTAGAAAACTGAATACGAAGTCAAACTCTCAAATCGTGCGAAATCTTCGTTTTATAAGAATAAAGAGCGAGATTAGACCATCATTGCCCTGCTGCTGTCTTCAGGCGTTCGACTCTCTGAGGCTGTAAATCTGGACCTTAAAGATATCAATTTAAAAATGATGGTTATTGACGTTACTCGAAAAGGTGGTCAACGGGACTCGGTTAATATGGCGAGTTTTGCAAGACCCTATCTTGAAAACTATCTTAGCATACGTAATAAACGCTATAAGGCTGAAAAGCAAGATGTTGCTCTATTTTTAACAGAATATCGAGGCGTTCCCAACCGTATTGATGCTTCAAGTATCGAAAAAATGGTTGCTAAGTATTCTCAGGATTTCAAGATTCGTGTCACTCCCCACAAACTACGTCATACTTTGGCAACACGTCTTTATGATGCTACTAAGTCTCAAGTTTTAGTTAGTCATCAACTTGGTCATGCTTCCACTCAGGTCACTGATCTTTACACCCATATTGTAAATGATGAGCAAAAAAATGCTCTAGATAATTTATAATTAACCAATCAAAACCATTCCGATTTAGGTTGATTATTTTTATTATACATAAATTTAATTATGTGATGCTAATTTTATTTACGATTGTTAGCAGAACTAAAATTATGTAAATCATTGTGAATAAAAACAAACTCTCCTTCATGGAAAGCTTTGTTTTTTATATTAATAATCTTTAAGAGCTGATTCAACCGCAGCTTTTTCTTTTTCAATTAAGTCTACGCGTGCAGCAATTGTTTTAATTCCCATCAAAATATTACGTTCCAAAGCTTTGTCACTTGTTTGTGGCTCGAAAAATGCAATATATTGGTCAAGACGTTCTTGATTTTTAAAGATTCCTGCTGGGATATTAACAAAACTATCAAAGCTCATATCGCCACCAAGAGCTGCTTTAATCCATTCCCAGTTTTCTTTAGCCCAGTCCCAAACGGTTCTCTTGAGTCAAAGATTGCTGAGGAAGTTCATATACCAGAGATTATCAAATCTTGCGGTTTAACAACGTTTATCTTTTAGCTGACCTAGTACGTAGTCAAGACTTCTTGATTTTTAAGATATGAAAGTGCTTGGGTCAATTGACGACGGAAGTTACTGTCGTTTGTTGCCACGTATGCATTAATATACTCTTCAACAAGAGACAGACTGTTTTCTTGTTTCATTTGGTTGATGAGGACAAGGCCACGGATACTTGCTGGAATGCTTTCTATGTTTTCTTTATGGGCTTTGGAAACATTTGCGGCTGCAAGGACTGTTGGTTGATAGTCTGCTTCAATCAAGTAGCTGAGAGCTGTTTGACGGACCATTTCATCTTCATCAGACTCCCCTTCTTTGGCATCGAAACCAAGGCGTTCAAAGTCATTTTGGAATTGACGACGTACCAAGGCTTTATAATGCACTTCGGCTTCTGTATCTTCATCGATAAAGCGTTTCAAACCAGCAAGGATTTGAGATTTAGCTTGAGAAATCAAGAAGCTTTCTTCTTTTTCGACAAGATCAAGAAGACCAACTAGGCTTGCATACGAGATACGTCCACTTTCCGCTAGAAGACGGCGTTCTTGTAAGATTTGAAGTTTACTTACAGTATCAAGGTTTGCAAAATCTTCTAAGATATTGTCCAAGAGTTGTCCTTGATAGTCTGTGATGTAATGTGCTGTATTAGCTGTATTAAGACGGAGAACTCCATTATTTTCAGTAGCAAGCTGGCTATAATTTGGAATCTCAATACGCTCTTCTGAAAGTGTATCTGGAAGCCCATTCCAGTTTGTATTCAATGGAATCTCCCAAAGGCGCCCTTTGTCTTCATGTTCACCAATGAAGAATTGTTTTTGACTAAGGATAAGCGTATCATCAACAACTTCTGCACTAACCACTGGGTATCCTGGTTGCTCTAACCATGTGTCCATGAAGCTAGAGACATCCTTACCTGAAGCCTCTGAAAGAGCATTCCAAAGGTCACGTCCAACAGTATTGTTATATTGGTGTTTTTCAAAGTAAGCTTTAAGCCCTTTGGCAAAGGCTTCATCGCCTAACCAACGGCGGAGCATATGCATAAGACGGCTACCCTTGGCATAAACAATAGCACTATCAAAGAGGGTGTTAATCTCGTCTGGATGACTGACTTCCATGTGGACAGACTGTACGCCGTCTGTTGCGTCACGTTGAAGAGCATTAGGTACACCAGTTGTTTGGAAATCTTCAAAGATGTTCCAGCTTGGTTCAATAGCATTCACTGAAACATACTCCATCATGTTGCGAAACTTTCGTTAAGCCATAAATCATCCCACCATTCATGGTAACAAGGTTACCGAACCATTGGTGAGCCAATTCGTGAGCAACAACAAGGGCAACTTGTTGACGGCTTGCAGCTGAGCTATTTTCATCTACAAGGAGGTAAACTTCACGATAGGTAACAAGACCCCAGTTTTCCATGGCACCCGCTGAAAAGTCAGGAAGAGCAAGGTGGTATAGATAATGGAATAGGATACTTGACTTGGAAGTAGTCTTCATAGAATTCGATGACACGAACGGCAATATCAAGAGCGAAGTCGAAGCTATTTTCTGCTTGTGCAACTGTAGCGAAGACACCAACTTCAGTGCCGTTTTTTGTTTTAGCTGTTTTACCATGAAGAGCACCGAAACCAAAGGCGAGAAGGTATGTAGACATGCGAGGTGTTGTCTCGAATGTCCAAACTCCAGTTTCTTCACGCAAATGGCTATTGATTTCTGGCATGTTTGACAAGGCAGTATCGCCCTCTTCAGCGTCAAATTTCAATGAAAGATCAAAAGTTGCTTTTGCTTCTGGTTCATCAACACAAGGAAAAGCTTCACGAGCGAAATGAGATTCAAACTGTGTTGAAATAATTTCCTTCTTTTCACCATTGTAAGTGTAATATGATGGATAAATACCAGTCATATTATCTGTGATGCGGCCAGAAAATTCTATGAAAATTGTTAGAACCCCAGTTTCTGGAAGTTCAATATGAAAAGCCTCATTGGCATCATCCATTTGGAAGTTCAAGGATTCATTATCCAAGAGAACTGAATTAATGGTAAGGTCTTTTTGGTGAAGAGAGATGTGATTATCAATGGCTTCACCAGTAATGGCAACATTCCCTGTAAAGGTCTTTTCAGAACGATTAATGTCCAAGAAAAGATTGTAATTTTCAGGGATGAAACTTTCGATAAAACGAGCAACAGATGCTGTCATATGTAAATACTCCTAATCTAACTTTTCGTATCGAAACAGACCGATATTTGTTTCGATATCAGGTACTTTAACAAAAGAAATGAGCCTGAATTATTCAATACAGCTCATTATAACATAGATTTTAAACTTTGCCTATAATTCAATGATTTTTCCAGACTTGAGGTAGACAACCCATTCACAAAGATTACGGGCATAATCACCAATACGTTCTAGGTACACGAGTACTTGGATATACTCTTTGGCAGCAAATGCTGCATCTGGATTTTCGCGGACACCTTCTACTGTCATAGCTTGGATGTCACGGAAATAATTATCAATAATCTCTCTGAAGCTGCGATTTCATAAGCACGTTCTTCGTCACCATTCAAGTAAACTTCGAGAGCTTCTTCGACCATGTGGCGGGCTGGCTTTTCCCCATTTTCTTGATTTCATGTTTCAATTATCTGTCATTCTGCTTTCACCCTTAATACGGATGGTTGCTTTAGCGATGGCCACCGCATGGTCACCCATACGTTCGACGTCACTAGATGCTTTTAATGCAGTGATTACAGTACGTAAATCACTTGATACAGGTTGCTGGAGCGCAATAAGTTCAAGTGATTTTTTCTCAAGTTTGGTTTCGTAGTTATTGACGATTTCGTCGTTTTCGATAACTTCCTTGGCTAATTCAAGGTCATGACTAATAAAGGCACGCAGAGATTTTTTGAGCTGTGCAGCAACTTCAGTACCCAATGGCATAAAATTGGTTGTGAAGCTTTTCTAATTCTTCTTCAAAGGGTGTTCGTAACATCATAATTGTTAATGACTCCGTCCTTTCTTAACCTAACTTACCGGTAATGTAATCTTCGGTTTCTTTGTGTTGTGGATTAAGGAACATGTCTTTAGTTGATGAATACTCAATAAGTTCTCCATCGAGGAAAAAGGCTGTTCGTTGAGATATACGGCTTGCCTGTTGCATAGAACGTGTGACAAGCAACAATGTATATTGATCTTTAAGGTTATAGAGTGTTTCTTCAATCTTACCAGCGGAAATAGGGTCTAGGGCAGATGTTGGTTCGTCAAGAAGAATCACCTTTGGTGAGGTGGCAAGTACCCGTGCAACACAAACTCGTTGTTGTTGCCCACCTGAAAGACCAAGTGCTGAGTCATGAAGTCGGTCCTTAACCTCCTCCCAGACTGAAGCTCCTTTTAGAGATTCTTCTACTGCTTTGTCAAGAACCGCCTTATCTTTGATACCATTGATACGAAGGCCATAGACTACGTTCTCATATATAGACATAGGGAAGGGATTGGGTTGTTGGAAGACCATACCAATTTCCTTACGGAGTTCAACAGTATCTGTTCGAGGACTGTAGACATTATGGCCATTGTAGGAAACTGCACCAGTAACTGTGCATTCAGGGTTTAAGTCCCCCATTCTGTTGATAGAACGAAGCAAGGTTGATTTTCCTGATCCAGATGGCCCGATAAGGCTGTGATTTCATTTGGATAGAAATCATAGTCACATTATTAATGGCTTTTTTCTTATTGAAATATACCGATAAATCATTGATTGAAATGATTGGTTCAGTCATAAGTGCTCCTTTCTATCCAAAGCGTCCTGATACATAGTCACTGGTTGACTGTAGAGCAGCATCTTGGAAGATTTTCTTGGTTTCATCATATTCGATAAGATCACCAAGGTAGAAAAATGCTGTATAATCACTGGCACGAGCCGCTTGTTGCATATTGTGTGTGACGATAATAATGGAATAATCTTCTTTCAGCTCAAACATGGTTTCTTCTAGCTGCATAGTAGCTACAGGATCTAATGAAGCTGCTGGCTCATCCATAAGAAGAATCTGTGGTTTAACGGCGATAGCCTTGCGATACAAAGACGTTGTTGCTGACCACCAGAGAGTGTAAAAGCTGACTTATGAAGGTCATCTTTTACTTGTTCCCAAAGTCCCGCTTGTTTAAGTGATGTTTCAACAATCTCATCCAAAGTTTGCTTATCTTTCACACCATTACATTCATGGGCAAAGGTGATGTTTTTATAGATAGACTTGGCAAATGGGTTTGGACGTTGAAAGACCATTCCAATGTGTTTGCGCATTTCATAAACATTGATATTACTTGCATTGACATCAACTCCTTCATAAAGGATTTGTCCAGTAACCTTGGCAACATCAATAGTATCATTCATGCGGTTTAGGCTACGAAGAAAGGTTGATTTCCCACATCCTGAGGGACCGATGAGTGCAGTGATTTTATTTTTTTCGAATTGCATATCAAATACCATTTGATGGCTTCTTTTTGACCATAGTAGACATGCAAATTCTTGGTTTCAAGAGCGAGCTTCTTCTCTGGGAAGGTGATAATATGACGCTCGTCCCAATTTGTATTTTGTCATGAAATCTCCTTTAAGCGGATGTTAATTTCTTATGGAGGTAAGCTCCTAAACGACGTGCACCAAAGTTGAAAATCAAGATGAAAATCATAAGCACTGCTGCTGAACCAGCAGACACTGCAGTGGCGTCAGGTGTCGTACCTTCTGAGTTGACCTTCCAGATGTGAACAGCAAGTGTCTCAGCTTGACGGAAAATTGATATTGGACTAGATATGCTAAGCGGATTCCAGTTGCTCCAGTTAAGCGCTGGTGCAGATTGTCCTGCTGTGTAAATAAGTGCTGCTGCTTCACCAAAAATACGTCCAGAGGAAAGTACTATTCCAGTCACAATACCAGGCAAAGCTTCAGGAATGACAACGTGACATATAGTTTCCCATCTAGACAAGCCTAAGGCAAGTCCAGCTTCGCGTTGAGTGTGGTGAACTGTGCGTAAACTATCTTCAACGGTACGAGTCATTTGAGGCAAGTTAAGACAGTCAATGCCAAGCACTGAAGGATTGAAAATCCGTACTGGAATTGTACAACAAAAATTAAATAACCAAAGAGTCCGACCACCACTGAAGGCAGTGATGAAAGGATTTCAATACAGGTACGGACAAAGTTGCTGAGCCGGCCTTTTTTGGCATATTCTGATAGGAAGATACCAGCTCCCATTGAAAGAGGAACAGAAATAATTAAAGTAATAACCAACAAAAATAATGAATTGTATAGTTGAACTCCAATTCCTCCTCCAGCTTTGTGAGATGATGACATACTAGTCAGGAATGACCAACTGATGTGTGGAATCCCGCGAACCAAGATATAGAGAATCAAGGCTGCTAGGATTGTTACAATAATGCCAGCAATCACATAGAGCGTGCTGATAGCAATTTTATCGACTTTTTTAGCGTTCATAATTTCTCTTTCTCTCACGAGTGATAAATTTCACCAACATATTGAAACCAAGACTCATCAATAAGAGCACCAAGGCAAGTGACCAAAGGACATTATTTGAAACAGTTCCCATGACTGTATTTCCGATTCCCATAGTCAATACAGAGGTCAACGTTGCTGCTGGTGTCGTTAAAGACGTAGGAATAACTACGGAATTTCCAACAACCATCTGAACGGCAAGAGCCTCACCAAAGCACGGGCCATAACCAAAGATAACGGCAGTGAAAATACCCGGTTTAGCCGCATTAAGTGTCACACGCCAAAATTGTTTGCCAGCGAGTAGCTCCCATGGCAAGACTAGCTTCACGATAATGACGTGGCACTGCACGAAGTGCAATCTGTTGTCATAAAGGTTACGGTTGGTAGAATCATGACGAATAAGACAAAGGTACCTGAAAGGATACCAAAACCTGTTCCACCAAAAATGAAGCGAACAAATGGAACCACGACTTGCAGACCAATGAATCCGTAAACAACAGATGGAATTCCTACTAAGAGTTCAATAGCGGGTTGTAGGAATTTAGCTCCCTTAGGAGAAATCTCAGTCATAAAGATAGCAGCACCAATGGCAAATGGCGTTGCAATCAAGGCTGAAAGTAAGGTAACCAAAAATGACCCTATAATCATTGGCAGAGCCCGAATTTGCTTCAGACGGTGACCAATCGCCACTAAAGAGAAACTCGACTAAGCTGACTTTATTAACAAAGAAAGTCGCAAGCCTTTTGAGCAACGAAAAGTAAAATCAATGCTACGATGAAAACAATCAAGGCCAAGCAAAGGAAAGTGATTGTTTTACCAAATTTCTCAAGGCGTGAATTTTTAGAGGGTGAAGTTAAATTGTTTCATCAATTTTTCATTTTCATGATTACTCCTCACTCTTCTTTGTAACCTTGCCGTCAGCATCCTTAGTAACTTTCATAGTATGAATTGGAATGTATCCCATTTTTTAATGATATTTTCTTGAACCTCGTCACTAATCATGTAGTCTAAAAATTGTTTGGTGTAGCTATTAGGTTTCCCTTTAGTATACATATGCTCGTAGGACCAAATAGGCCAATCGTTAGTCGCAACATTTTTCGCATTAGGTTCAAATCCATTTAGTTTCAATGTTTTAACTGAATCATCAAGGTAAGCAAATGATAGGTATGAAATAGCACCTGGTGTCTGAGCGACAATTGACTTAACCATTCCGTTAGAATCTTGCTCCTGGGTACGGATTGGTGATTTGCCATCCATAATCACAGCATCGAAAGTTACGCGTGTTCCTGAGCTAGCTGCTCGGTTAACGATAGTAATTTCCAAATCCTGTCCACCAAGCTGTTTCCAGTTTGTGATTTTTCCAGTTGAAGATTTTACGAAGTTGTTCTGTTGTCAAATTATCAACGGATACTTTCTGATTAGTGATAACTGCAATAACCTGCAACTGCAACTTGAAAGTCTACGAGCTTACTGGCATCGATTCCAGATTTTTCCTCAGCGAAAAGATCACTATTCCCAATTTCAACAGCACCTGATTGCACTTGGGAAAGTCCAGTACCAGAACCGCCCCCTTGGACGTTAACCACAATTTCAGGATTCTTTTCAGCAAAACCATATGATGCTGCTTCTACTAAGGGTTGAAGAGCCGTAGAACCAACTGCTGTAATGGACTGACCACGGTCAATCCAAGAGGCACAACCAGTTAAGACTAGCATGGCCATTGCCAGTGATAAAATCACTGCAAGGCCTTTTGTTTTTTTCAAAGTCTCTTTTTATTTCATTTGTTGTCATGGTTTCTATTTTCTTTTTATAGGGTAAATGGCCAATATGGTGCATATCATAAGAATGACTGTAGTATTCAACATATTGATTATTTTTCAAATCATTTGTTTGTAAGTAAAGTAGGTTATTGGTTTTTGTTTTATAACCAATGACAAAGTTTGTAGCTTGCAAATTATATTTTTTTTATAATAGGTTTAACAATAGTGTTAAAGTTTTTATATCCATCATCAAAAGTTAAACATACAGCTTTTTTAGATACTTCTTTTTTTCCATGATAATAGGCTTCAACATCTTCCATGGATAGGCATTGATAATTATTATCCGCTAAATATTTCATTTGTTTTTCAAATTCACTTATAGACATAAAATAAGGATTTGATGCATAGTTTTCTTTTTTTCTTGTTCACTTACGACACCATGGTATCCTAAGATAGCAATTCCATCTTTACCGTTTTCATGAATAATGATGTCTTTTGTCATCCAGCCAAGTCCGATTGCTATGTAACAAACAAGAACACATAAAATGACTTTTAATATTATTTTTCATAATATTCCAACTTTCTATCAGTACTAGTTTATAGAAAAACAGCACTGATGTCAAAAAAAGCTATGAGACTTCATAGCTTAAGACACAAGTAATAAACATCGCTAGGACAAATTCTTTTAAGAAAAGATTTTCATAATTTAAGTGTTCTTCTTTTTTATTTATAAAATAAGATAAGTAATTTTTAAGAATTTGATGATTTGTGAGATCCTTAAAAGATTGGGCGATATTTTTAAAATCAATTCTTTCTATTCTCTTAATCAGGTTTAATTTGATTTTGATGTTTTGAATAATATCTTTAAAATGATAAACCTTTAAATCATCGTAATCATGTTCACTCATATAAAGTTCTAAACCTAAGATAAAATAATCTTCTAATTTTAAGTAATCTAAATACGTATTTTCTTTTAATAAATCAAGAATAGGTGTTTCATCAGAAATTGTAAGTAAATGATGATTGTATTGATTTTCATAGTTTAAAATTTGATTATGAAAAGATAAAGCTATTTCTTGAATATTTTCTTCAGGATAAAAAGCAAAACGATGCCCTTTTAATTTTTTAAATGTTTTTAAAGTATCAAGATAACCTAAGCGTATTCTTTGATCCAATAGCTCTCGATTAAAATCAAGAAAGCCACCTAAATGCTTAGACGGTCTAATAAAAGTGATATTTTCACGATGTAATAAATAGGGATGGGTCGCTTCTTGATTGAGTTCAATTGCAATAATTTTTTGTGCTCCCATTTTTAAAGCAAGAGAGATAGGTAAATTATCATAATATCCGCCATCAATATATCCTTGCTTATCTATATAATGAATAGGAAATGCAGGAAAACATGAGGCTGAAGCAATAGCATATTCTACAATGTTATCTTCGCTCATATCATCTACTGTGATTTCTAATGGTTTCATAGAAGGAAAAGCAACAGTGCATAAACCATATTTGATGGGTGAACTTTTCGCTTTTTTGCCATTATAAAGACCTTTGATTAATTGAACAAGTGGTTCAATATCAGCACCTTTTTTATCAAGATAGGACTTTAAAAAAGGACCTATGTTAGAAGAATTGTTCATTAGATTTTCAATTGAAAAATCAAATTGAATAGGATGCTTTAAAACCTTTTCTAATGATAAAGTATCCCATAATTCATAAAGCTTTTGATAATCTTCTTGAGCTACAAGTAGCCCATTTAAAGCACCAATAGACGTACCAGTAACAATATCAAAATGATATCCTAATTCTTGTAACGCTTTCATGCATCCTGATTCATAAGCTCCTTTAGAACCGCCACCTGA
>ENA-OQHY01001086-OQHY01001086.1-human-gut-metagenome-genome-assembly--contig:-NODE-1086-length-12746-cov-2.123702_pt1 | contig 12746 bp, 16 predicted proteins | sample MGYA00242570_ERZ504733 | MGnify/ENA primary metagenome ERZ504733 (study PRJEB26092, sample SAMD00036219) | human gut metagenome | host: Homo sapiens | study: EMG produced TPA metagenomics assembly of...
GATGAAGAGATCAATGTAGTTGTACCGACCGGTAACTTTGGAAATATTCTGGCTGCATACTACGCAAAGAATATGGGAATCCCGATTGCAAAGCTGATCTGTGCATCCAATGAGAACAAAGTTCTCTATGACTTTTTCCAGACAGGAACTTATGACCGTAACCGTGAATTTGTTCTTACAACATCTCCGTCCATGGATATTCTGATCTCCAGCAACTTAGAGCGTCTGATCTACAAGATCTCAGGAGAAGATGCAAGAAAAGATACGGATCTTATGACTGAGCTGAAGACAAAGGGAAGTTACGCGATTACAGGTGAGATGAAAGCAAACCTGGCTGATTTTGCGGCAGGATATGCGACAGAAGAGCAGGTCGCAAAGACAATCCATGATATATACGAAGATACCGGTTATGTAATGGATACCCATACGGCGGTAGCTGCAACGGTGTATAAAGCTTACAGAGAAGACAGTAAAGATGACAGAAAGACAGTAATAGCATCCACAGCAAGTCCATACAAATTTGCAGGAAGCGTTATGTCAGCGATCGATCCGAAGTATAAAGGACAGGATGATTTCAAACTGATCGAGGAGCTTCAGAAAGTATCCGGTACAGAGATTCCGAATGCCATCAAAGAGATCATGAATGCCGAGATCCGTCACAATACAGAATGTGATGTTGATCAGAATGGAGCAGACAGTTAAGAATATTCTTGGCGTAAAATAAACAGGAGAAGGCAAAAGAATGAACGGAATGGAAGGAATTTTCGGGATTATTGGTATTGGAGCGGGATTGTATAGCCTGTATGCATGGTTTCAGCTTAAATTCAAAGGAATCATCAATACATCAATCTTGTACCAAAAGATACGAATATAAAGAAGTGTAAGGATAAGGAAGCATACAGGGCAGCAGCGGGACCGAAGCTTCTTGTGCTTGCGGTAGTGCTGATCTTGTACGGCGCAGAAGATCTGTATAATACTTACGTGCAGAGTACAGGAAAATTATTCTGGGTGATGTTAGTTGCTGGTACTTGCAGTACTGGTATGGTTTGCATGGACAGTCAAAAAGCTGAATGCAAAGTATTTTTAAAATCAGATCACAAAATAAAGGAAAAGGGAAGGTGCAGACAAAAAGAGCTGCACCTTTCTTATTTTCATTTGGCGGAAAAATTTGTTACAATAAAAGTATTGCATGGCAGAGAAAATGTGATGGGGATAAAAGAAAATGTCATGCGAAAGATGAAATGCCAGAAGATTCCGATCCGTTTCAGGATGGAACCGTATTAAAAGAAGCATTTGACAGACTGAATAAATATGTAGTAGGGTAGATGAGATTTGATGGAAAATGTATTTGAGATATTAAAAGATTTACCAAAGCCGGGGGATTACGTTCTTTTGACAGTGGCAAAAGGATCCGCAGCCGGAGAAAAAGCAATTTTGGCAGAGAAAAAAATAATCTGGGAAAGTAAAGAAAACGGTTTCTTTTCAGCACATTTTTCAGAAGCAGGTGATTTGAAAAAATGTGGACTTTATGAAATCAGAGAGCAGCAGGTGTTTTGTGATATAATTGGAGGGCAGGAGCATCTGGTCATTTGTGGCGGTGGTCACGTATCGGTGCCGGTGATCAAAATCGGGATTATGCTTGGATGGAAAGTCACGGTTCTTGAAGATCGTCCGCAGTTTGCCGATCATGCCAGAAATGCGGGTGCAACGGAAGTGATCTGCCAGCCGTTTGAAGATGCCCTGGATCAGATCGAAGGAGACAAGGATACGTATTTTGTTGTACTGACCAGAGGTCACAGATATGATCAGGTTTGTCTGGAGAAGATCGTTGGGAAGGAACATGCTTATATCGGAATGATCGGAAGCCGGCGAAGAAGTGCGATGGTAAAGCAGAATCTGATTGAAAAAGGATGCAGCCAGGAAGTAATCGGCGAGATAAAAAGTCCTCTGCACAGCGTTTACAGCGAATACTCCGCCGTTTCTGCTCCATCCCTGGTCACCCGCAGACGCACCGGACTGCGGCCAACGCCGGCATCGTATTCCCCCACCGTCAGCTTGTATACGTTGCCGTTCCATTCCAGGTGAAGCATTCCCTGCTGGCAGCAAACCTTGGCCTCGCTGCCGGCAAAAGTAAAACACTCAAAGAATACTTGGCTGGTCTGGGGGGTCTGGGAATCGGTAGACAGGGTATGGATGCAGGTGCGGCACAGCTTGTCCTGTTCCTGGGTGGTCATCACACTGACCACTGCTGTTCATACTGCCGCGTCTCTGTCGGTGCGCTGGAAAATACCTGGTATCGGATATCTCCTGTCTCCATGGGATACCGGTATCCTTTTTCCTGGGGACAGGGCAGCGGATCGGTGTTGCAAATGACCGAATAGATATGGCTCTTTTGGCTGTTGAAAATATCCGCAAACAGCCAGAAGCCCAAACCGTCGGTCACCAGCACCCGGCTTACCTCCTGCATCTGCATATGGCGGGGATACACCCCTGCTGTCTCGCCCCGGTAAACGGCCAGGTTTCCCTCTACCTTAACGCAGGAAACAAAACCGCCGTAGCTTTCGGGGGAAAAGTCTTTTCCCTCTTCCTTCTGCCGCTGCTCCACACTGGTCATATAGACGTCGTTGACGTCCTGGGCGTCGGTATATCTACCATCCACCAGCAGGACATTGTGGTTATCCGGCATCAGATTGCGGTTGTAACCGTCCTCACAGGTGAAATATTCGCCGCCGCTGGCAAAAATATAGGACAAATTGTCGGGGTGATGGTGAGACAAAGAAAACAGATCGATCCCCTCGTCTTGCAGGATCTTCCAGCCTTCCCTCCATTGCTTGGCGCCTCCCGGCGCGCCGCACTTGATGGAAAACACCCGGGCGTCCCGCTGCCAACTGCTGCGCAGAGCCAGCAGACCCAAATCCTCAAAATACCGAGCCAGGGGCAAATCGTCAAACTCCCGTTCTTCCACCGAGGGGTCGTACCACAAAAACTCGAAAATCGCTTCGGGCAGAATTCCGGGCTTCACCTTGCTGTTGGCAGCTTCCTGAGCAAGGAATTCCTTCACCACCATATTTCCCAACTTCTGGGCATGGCCGTTGCGGTATTCCGCCGCTACCTTGTAGTAAACACAGACCGGATGGCTGCTGTAACGGTCGTGGCAGTCGCCGTAGTTCATCTGCCGGGTAAAATCACCGTTGCACTGGTACAGTCGATAATAAAAGGTGTTTTTCAAGTAGGGGCTGGATTGGAAATAATCGATTCCTTCCTGCACCTTCAGCAGATGAGCATAGACAAACAGCCACATGCCGCCGTAGCGCCAATAGGTGACGCCCTCGTAGTTGGAACCGTCCTCTGCCATCAAGTCAAACACCCGGGCAAAGTCCTCTTTGGCTTCCTTTATATATGTATCGGCTTCCTCAGCCTGTCCCTGCATGGCATAGCCGGCGGCAGCCAGCCCCGTCATGTTGATCCAGTTGTGGTTCTGGTAAAAGTTGGTGGACCAACCGCTGCCGTAGGTATCACGGCGATAGTCGAACATCACCTTAGCATGGTGACGGATCTTACAGAAGATCCGCTGCTTTTCCTCTTCGGAAAGATAGGGCTTCAACCAGTCGTACCCCAGAGAAAGGCCAAACAATATCCAGGACGCGGATAAATCTACATTTACCAGATGGGCATTTCCCCATTTTTCATAGGACAGCACCGTGTTCATAAACCGCTTGGCATCCTGCAGATACTGTTCGCTGCCGCTGAGTCGGTAGGCCAGGGCCAGGTTAGCAATTGCAATGCCCATATATGTTGTGCTCTCCTTAGGATGTTCCAGAGGCAGCTCCATCTGCTTGTATCGGTCGGCCTGTTCCAGCAGACGCTTGTACTGCATAGCACGACTGGTATCCAGCTGCAGGCAATAGGGTTTCAAATCACCGATAAATATCAATCGATTCACCTTCTTTTTACTTACATACCGTAGCAGAACCGGTGCGGATTGCCCGCAGTTTGTCTGTCAGGCCGGTGATGGCACTGTAAAACAGAGTATATAGGGTGGCAAATCCGAAGGGTTCGCCAGCCACCACCACCGTTTCTGGGGACAGCCCTAGCAAACCGACTAGAAACAGGTTGATATTTTGGTAGCTGAGATATACCAAAATCACCACCAGCATACTCAATCCCAAGTCGCCCAGTGTCTGCAAAGCCCGCTGCCAGCCCTTTTTGTTGCGGTACCTGTGGTTTACAATCTCACCGCCCCGCACGATGTCAAATACATTGTACGCGATGGGATTGTACACCACAATGGTAACAAGGCCGATACCCACTCCCAGGAAAAAGATCAGGTCGATGGGACTGGTGTATCCCCCTGCCTGGGTACCGAAGCCAATCATAAAATAGCACATGCCCACAATCCACCAGCGCAGCAGCGTGGCTTTGGCATTGTCTGAGATTTTTTTGCGACGAGTATGCTTTTTATCCATTTTTCCTTACCTTTCCGTATGCTTTCTGCATGTGTCGATCAAAAGCAGAACACCGGACAGAGCGAACATAGCCATAAGTGCCAGGCTAAACCATACTGCCTTGTATACCATGGCTGGTTCCAGCGAATTTTGGGTACGGATAGCTGTTTGATAAATAGATACCAAGTCTGCCCCCATGCCCACAGTGGCCGCGCACAGAGCGATAGTAGCGTATCCCGCAAAGGAACGGCTCACATGCACTTGGGTGGATTCAAACAGAGTAACCAACCCCAACAGCACAAACAGAAACATGATGAATCCGCATATCTGATTTTCCAGCAGCAGCAGAGCGCTGGTGTGCACATAGGTGAAAATCAGATGCGCAATCGCTGCCACTGCAATGAGCAGTTTGGCCACTGTCTGGATATGGATGTTTTCTTTCAGTTCACGCATGGTCGTCACCTGCTTCCATATGTAAGATCGCTTCGCCCGTTTCGGCATCGAAGAAATGCGCCCGGGACATATCCGGCTTGAGATACAGCCGGCCGCCAAAGCAGGCCGATGTATCGTCGATACGGCACTGTACATCCTGCTGCTGAATCTGCGCGTGGATGATGAGATGGCTGCCCATAAATTCTTTAGCCACAAAATCCGCCTTGAAAGTACCATCGCCGGCCTCTTCTGCAAGGCTGAACACCTCGGGATGTAAACCCAGGATCACTTCCTTGGAGCTCCAGGCCTCCAGCTTGTGGGCTGCCCAAGGGGCGAGACGCAACCGATTTTCACCGCACACGAAGGTTTCCCCTTCCAACTTGCCGCGGATAAAATTGATCTGGGGCGAGCCGATAAATCCCGCCACAAACATATTCACCGGCAGTCCGTAAATTTCCCGGGGCGTACCCACCTGCTGCACCACACCTTCCTTCATCACCACCATACGGTCAGCCATGGTCATGGCCTCGGTCTGGTCATGTGTGACGTAAATAGTAGTCACCTTTAGGCTTCTCTGCAGCTTTACGATCTCGATGCGGGTGCTGTTGCGCAGTTTTGCATCCAGATTGGACAGCGGCTCATCCATCAGGAATGCCTTGGGATGACGAATGATGGAACGTGCCAGAGCCACCCGCTGTTTCTGTCCACCAGAAAGCTGCCCTGGCAGCCGGTTGAGATATTGCTGGATATCCACCGTTGCCGCCGCCTGTTGGACCTTGTCATAGATGGCCGTGTCCTTCTGGTGCTGCACCTTCATGCTGATACCCACATTGTCGTACACCGACAAATTGCCGTACAGCGCGTAATCCTGAAATACGATGGCAATATCCCGCTCCACTGGAGGACGGTTGTTGATCACCTTGCCGTCCAACAGCAGCTTGCCGGAGGTGATCTCCTCCAGGCCCGCCAGCATGCGCAGAACGGTGGATTTTCCACAGCCGGATGGTCCCACAAAGACGATAACTCGCCGTCATCCACATCCAGATTGAAATCATGGATGGCATGAAACCCATTGGGATACACCTTGTTTACATTCTGAAACTGTATTTTTCCCATCTGTATGCCTCCATCATTTACTGGTTCGGATGTGCCAGCTGCTTCTGCAGCCGGCGTCGTTTGGAGCTTTTGCGCAGGCTGTTGCCACCAGCAGCAAACAACAAAGCCGCTCCCGCTAGGTTGGCGACCAGGATGATCTGCTCACGGTCATAAGGCTGTAGCACAAAGGTACCAGCACAAACTGACGAAGCAGCATATAACCGCCCACAATCAGACTAACTGCTGCCCAAGGTATTTCGTACACATTCACCTTCACCGCACAGGTAAACAGCAAGAACAAAAGGAAAATGTTCACGATCACCGCAACGCCCATCATAAAGGTAACCGGCATCACGTCCAGAATACTCACCACATACACAAATTCCAACAGGGTGGCCAGCAAGATCATGGCGTAGGAAGGCGCATCCTTTTTATAGAGGGTAACATATACCTTTTTCTCTTTTTCCGAAATATCCGGCTTCATATCAGGCGCCTCCCTTCTGCAGTTTTTTGTATCGGATATGGCTGAGCAGCAGCACCGCCGCAAAAGCTACGCAGACAATAATCTGCACACTATATATCCCGATACCCACCTGAAACGTAGTAAATTTGAGTTCATACCCGGTGATTCCGTCAGCGTACAGATACTGAAAATCCAGTCCCTTGTAATACGCCCAGATGGCGAGAATGTTGCGAATGGCGTTCACGGCGCCAAAGCAGCAGCAGCCCATATACACCGTCATCACAGCAGCCGCAAAGCGGTCCGGCACAGCTGTGCGGATCTCCAAAAGAACAATCATCAAAATACCGATAATTCCCACAATGGCCCACACCAGGATCTGCCGGTTGAATCCCTGCAGGATCACCTCGTAAAACTGGGCGATTTGTTTGTTTTGAGGCATTTTCAGTCCAAACAGGTCGTTGTATTCGGTCATGAATACCAAGGTGTACAGGAATACCACAATGGCCGTCACTGTGTATACGGCCGACAGAATAACCTGTCCCCGAAATATTTTTTTCAATAGTCAAGCCCTCCATTGTTTGTTTCGGGGAGACCGAGGTCTCCCCGAAACAGCACGCGCACAATTATTGGGCCGCGGTCATCACCTGATATGCCTGCTGATAGGCAGTAACATACGCATCCAGGTTTCTTGCTTCAAATGCAGCCAGATATTCGTTGTAATCGGCCGGAATGGAGATGCCGTTCGGAGCATTCCCCTTGGCATTGTACCGCACGATGTTGAACATCTCCTCGCTCAGATCTTCCATACCCATGGTAGTGGTTTCGGAAATAGCCTCCTTCTGACGCAGCGTCAAAGAGAACACAGGAGGAACCATCTTGTAATAGTTGGGGTTATCACCTTGATACCTTCGCCCGCGTAGGTGGCAAAGTGTGTGGTGGAATTCTGCAGCAGCTCCCAGCCTTCAAATCCACGCTCGGAGGTATACTGGTATTCGAAGCCGATATCCTTCTGGTAGCCGATGGGAATCAGGCAACCCAGCCAGTCGCGCAGGAAAGTGGAAAGGTCGCCCTTGGCCACGGAAGCGCAGGTCTCCATCACCCAATCGGTGTACTGGGGATATTCCTTGCCATCGGGTCCGGTATAGGTCTCGTTTTCCTTCAGGAACATGGGCAGGCCGTAGTTCTGCAGGGTGGAGCCTTCTTCGGTGAAGAAGTAGTCCAGCAGAGCGCAGGAGCGGTACAGCTCAGCATCGGTGGCGCAGCCGGCTACAGAGATGGACCAGCCATCAGGCTTGATGCGCGGCCATTGTCGATATAATACTGCCACACGCCGTTCACCTTGGCCACCGGGGGCAGCACCACCACGATGTCCTTGTTAAGGGAATCAGCAGTGGAAGAAGCCTGCCAGTCAAAGGTGATAAAGCCATAAGCGGGCGCTTCGCTCTCGTCAGTGCCCCACAGGGTGCTGCGGAAATTGGTCTTGTTGGTCAGATCATAACAATCGGAATAAATCAGGCCTCGGCTCCATATCCGACAGGTAGCACAGCACATCGTACATACCCTCGGTGGAGTAGGTATACTGCAGGTACCGGTTTCATCGATATACCAACGGGAAGTATAGCTGTCGGCGCTGTGTGCCTTCACACCGTCAAAATAGGTGGACAGACGCAGCAGATCTTCCCGGTAGGAAGACTGGCGGGTAAACATGGGCCACACGGTGTCCGCCTTACCCTGTGTCAGATAGGTGGGATTGCCTTGATGCAGCGCATCAGCGCAATGAGCTCGTCGATGTCATAGGCTGCCTTTTCACCCAGAAACAGCTCAGAGGGCTTTTCGTAGTCATAGTTGTCATTGATGTACTGCACCATGGCCTTGGTGAGGGTCTCACCATTCTTCACAGCCAGTTCGTTCTGGATCTCAATGATGCTCTGATCAGTTTTCTTCGTGATTTCAACGCCTTCTTTAGGAGTCACGGTGCCGCCGTTGTCGCCTCCGCGGGTGTTGTCGCCCACATAGAAGCCATCGTAGTAGACTTCAAACTCGCCGTTGGTATCGTAAGCCGCGTTGGGATCATCCAGCAGCATAGTCACCCAAGACTGCCGCAGGCTGAAGCTGCGGGCAAAGTTGTTCAACTCTGCAATATAGGGTGCGTGGTAGATGTTGCCGTCATATGCAGTGATGGCGGTTTTTACATCGGGATTGGCATCCAGATAGGCCTTAAAGTTGGGCATATAGCCTGGGCCATCATGTCGCTGAGATTGACGAATTTGCCTTCGGTGCCGTAGTACATCAGATCGTCAGCAATAGAGTTACCGCCAAAAATGTTGGCCTCGGAGAAGTTGGTGGTAGAGGCGATATCAATCATCTCAGTGGCTTTCTGGTCCTGGGTTGTGATATCGGTGAGTTCACAGTTAAGGGCCGTTTCCACATAGTCCCACATGGGTTTGAGCATACCGGCGGTGTACACGGTGCCGTCGGGCAGGGTCAGGGGGATTCCTGGTTGTAGGTGATGGTACGGGACTTGTTGCCGGCCGCATAGTTGATTTTGAGGCTTACCTTTTCGGTGAGGTCGGTCTTGTCCTCGGTGGACTGGGTCTGTTCGCTGCTGGCCGCAGATTCAGCCCCGGCGCTTCCCGCCTGGTCCACGATGGTGGAGCCGCACCCGGACAGGGTGGACAGCAACATGGTGCCCGCCAGCATAAAGCCGGCAAATTTTCGCATTTTCATTGTATCCTCCTTAATTTTTATTATCCTTTCACGCCGCCCATATTTACGCCTTTTGCAAAATACTTCTGGATGTAAGGATAGATAGCCAAAACCGGAATGATGGAGCAGATGATGATGGCATACGCCAGGCTGTCTGCCGAGTAGGACAGAACCACCGGCGATTCATCGTACAGCTTCTGGTAGTTTTCGATGAGCTGCCGCAGATACACCTGCAGCGGCTGCTGGTAGGGTCGGTGAGAAGCATCCGGGACCAGTAGTACCCGTTCCAGCGCTGATAGCGTAAAACAGCGTCACCGTTGCAATGCTGGCCGTGGACATGCACATAGATCTTGTAAAACAGCTGGAATTCGTTTGGCGCCGTCCACAATGGCGGCCTCCTCCAACTCCTTGGGGATGCTGCTGAAATAGTTGCGCAGCAGAATGATGTTGTAGGCCTGCACGCCAAAAGCCACCACCATGCCCCAGCGGTTATCCACATGCATGCTCTTATAATTCAGATACAGGGGGATCATACCGGCGCTGAACCACATGGTAAACACCAGCAAAAAGTTCCACTGGCGGCGGAATTTCAGCTTTTTCTTCTGCAAAGCATAGGCACCGGTGAGGGAAATACCCATGCTCCAGGCGGTGCCGATCACCGTGTAAAACAGGGTGTTGGCATAGGCAATCCAAAATCCCTTACTTTCGATGACCATTTCATAGGCCTGCAGGGTGATGTCCTTGGGCAGCAGGGTGATCAGACCGCTTTCGTAGGCCAACTTTCCGCTGATGGACACGCTGAAGGCGTATACAATGGGGTACAGCGTGACAAGGGCAAAGACAATCACCAGCAGATAGGAACACACCTTGAATATCTTTTCACTTTTGTTCAGTAATCCCATAATCAGATTCTCCTATTTACCACAGCGAAGTATCGGATATGTTGCGGCTTATGGAGTTGGCTCCGATCACCAGCGCAAAAGCAATCAGTGAATTGAACAGACTTACCGAAGCTCCCATGCCATAGTTGGCCGACAAAATACCAATGCGCTGTTCGAAGGTGGACAGAACGTCTGCCGTCACATACACGTTGGAGTTGTACATCAGCAGCACCCGTTCATACCCGATGGAGAGCATATTGCCTATGCGCATGATGATCATGATGATCAGGTAGGGGCCATGCCCGGGAAAGTGACATACCGCAGCTCCTGCAATTTGTTGGCGCCGTCCACCTTCATGGCCTCATACAGCGTGGGCGATATGCCCATGATCGCCGCAAAATACACGATGGAGCTGTATCCGCTTTCCTTCCAGATGCCCACCGCTATGTACAGAGGCCGGAAATAGTTGGCCTTGGACAGCATGGACACCCCTTCCTCCAGCCATCCCATATTCTGAAACAGGGCTGCCAGCACACCGGTGGAATGAACACCGCTGTACACCAACATAATGGTGATGCCGGTAATGGTTACTTCGGAAAGGAAGTGAGGCAGATAGGTCGCGGTCTGGGTAGCCTTGCGGACAAAGCCATTGCCGATCTCGGAAAAAAGTACCGCCAGAATGATTGGTACCGGAAATCCAAAAACCAGGCTGTAGGCGTTGATCACAAAGGTATTGCGGAAGGCCTGCCAGAACTGTTCCTTGTTGACGCCGGCCACCAGATTTACGAAGTTGTCGATGCCTTTGAACTCGCTCATCCAGATGCCCAGACTAGAATCGTACCGTTTGAAGCTATCAGAAGCCCGCCCCATTGTCTTATACGCCCACAGTGCAAACCAAAGCACCACAGGCAGCAGCAAAACATACAAACGCCAATCCTGGACCAGCGCATGGGTTAGTTCTCTGCTTTTGGGTTTGCGCATTTTAATTTCGTTTTGAACCATTTGCTATACATTCCTCCTTTTGTTTTCCTCTGAACACAGGTTCTATATCCATCCCTCCGTTTCTCTGCCCGGCACGGAACATATTTTCTGAAGCATTTCCACCACCCTCCGGATAAAGGCCGACGATAAGGTTGAATGATTTGCTGCGTCAGCTTCGCCATTTCAGCGTATATGTCATCTCAACATCACCGCGCAAACCGCGCAGATGATGGTTCAATGCAGTAAAAGTTTTATCCAACCGGACCCATACTCCTTGCGGAGTACAACCATCGCCACCAGCAGGGCAAACAAACCTGTAAGGCCGTTGCTCACCATCATTACAATTCCCATGGCAGTGCCGCCAGACAGAGCCGTAAACTGCTTGAGGGCAAACAAAATGGGAAGACGGAAAATGAATAGCCTTGCAAAATTAATGCCAAAGGACAGCTTGGTATATCCGAAGGCATACAAAAGCGCCATAATCGCCGCATGTACTGCAAGAAAAATATTGGAAAGCATCTCCAGCAAAAAAATCTGTCGGATCAGTTGGGCAAACACTGCATCTCCGCCCGAAAATACCGAGAGAATCGGGTTGAGAAATATCCATGTAAGTAAAAATCCCAATGTTCCCCAGGCCACGTCCACCAGAAATACGCTTTTGAACACCTTCAGGGCACGGTCTTTCTTCCCGCTTCCGATATTCTGGCGGATAATGGAAGCACCGCCGTCACCGATGCTTCCTGCCGGAACCGTAGACAATGCGCTGATACTGTTGGACACTCCCAAAGCGCCTACTGTCTGGGTACCATAGTCCACTCCTACCGAGTTCACTACCACCTTGCCGGTACTGAAAGCAAATTTTTCTGCCATCACAGGGAGAGAAATACCAAACAGCTTTTTGATAAACAGACGGTCCATTCGGATATATTCCAGTGATATCCCGAATACATCCTTTGGATCCCGCAGGCTGTATATACCGATCAAAGTCACAAGCAGGTTGGAAAGCAAAGTGGAAAAAGCGATCATCACAACACCTTGGCGGAATATCAGAACGAACACTCCCGACAGAGTGAATTTTGCCGCAGCCATCAGAAGATTCACACCCAATATCCTGCCGCCGTTCCCGCGCGCCTTTTCGATCGCTACATACACATTGTTGAAGAAGACAAACACCAGGTTCACCATGATCACCCGGTAATAATTCCAGCCAATCTCCACCAGTTCTTCGGGGGTGTTAGCCAAGCGGAGCACCCATTTGCCAGACAGTATCAGCGAGATTGCCAGCAGCAACGCGCCGCCTACTGCGAGAAAAAAGGTGGTGTTCACCGTTTTTTTGACATTTTCATAATCGGCGGCGCCATAAAATCCGGCAATAAGGATTCCTGCTCCGATGGAAAGGCCTGTTCCCACGGCTGTCACCGAGTTGTTTAGCTGGTTGAAAAACGAAACCGCCGCCACCGACTCCGGATTGATGCGGGCTGTAATGGCCAGGTCGAAAACTCTGAACAGTTCGTTTAACAGCTGGAACGCCGCCATGGGCACACACACCGTCAAAACCCCTTTGAGTATATTTCCTTCCAGAAACAATTCTCTTTTTTTCAGATCCTTTTCCGCAACTGTAAGCGCCATCTTTTCGCCAGACCTTTCTCAGCGTTTATCCTATCTGGTTTTGCTTCCCGGTCCAGCCGGTTCATAACAATGAACTAAGTTCATAACTTTTCTAAACACAGTATACACTACCCC
>ENA-OQHY01001087-OQHY01001087.1-human-gut-metagenome-genome-assembly--contig:-NODE-1087-length-12735-cov-2.371986_pt1 | contig 12735 bp, 20 predicted proteins | sample MGYA00242570_ERZ504733 | MGnify/ENA primary metagenome ERZ504733 (study PRJEB26092, sample SAMD00036219) | human gut metagenome | host: Homo sapiens | study: EMG produced TPA metagenomics assembly of...
GTTGTTTTCGGGTGTCATCCTTGAGCGAGGACGACGGGTTCAGACATCAGCGCCATAAATCCCCCTGCATGGTAGTGCCAGTACCAGTATAAGCAAGAACTGGTACCCGTTTATCAGATCGTTGATGCTACGACCATCTGTTGAATGACGCAATGGAGTTACCATGAATACGTCAGTCGTTTCGACCGGGCGCGCAGCTGATATTGCTGTTAACCGGCCAGATGCTGCCGCTGATTGATACCTCAATCACCAACGTGGCGCTGGATGCTATCACCCATTCGCTGCACGCTACGGCCACCGAGCTGGAATTAATTGTGGCCTCTACGGTGTGGCCTTTGCCGTCTGCCTTGCCCTCGGCAGCAAGCTGGGGGATAACCTTGGCCGCCGTCGTCTTTTCATGTGGGGCGTGGCGAGCTTTGGCCTGGCCTCGCTGCTGTGCGGAATGGCAGGCAACATTGAACAACTGCTGGGCGCCCGTATTCTTCAGGGGCTGGCGCGGCGCTGATCATGCCGCAAATTCTCGCCACCCTGCACGTAACGCTGAAAGGCACGGCCCACGCGAAGGCCATCAGCCTCTTTGGCGGCATCGGCGGCATCGCGTTTATCGTCGGTCAGATGGGCGGAGGCTGGCTGGTATCGGCGGACATTGCCGGCCTCGGCTGGCGTAACGCCTTCTTTATCAACGTGCCAATTTGTCTGGTGGTGCTGGCCATGAGCCGCCGTTACGTGCCGGAGACCCGCCGCGACACGCCATCAAGCATTGACTGGACGGGCACCGTCCTGCTGGCGATCATCCTCTGCTGCCTGCTGTTCCCGATGGCGCTTGGCCCGCAGTGGCACTGGTCCTGGCCGCTTAAGGTCGCGCTTATCGCCATTATTCCGCTTGCCGGGTTAATGGCCCTCAACGCCCGCAAAAAGAACGGGACGATGCGCATCCGCTGATCCCGCCGCGCCTGCTGCAGTTGCGCAGTATCCGCTTTGGCGTGCTGATTGCGTTGCTCTTTTTTAGCGTCTGGTCCGGCTTTATGTTCTGCATGGCGTTAACCATGCAAACCGGTCTGGGGATGGCGCCGTGGCAGTCTGGCAACAGTTTTATCGCCCTGGGTGTTACCTACTTTATTTCAGCGTGGTTTGCCCCGCGTCTGATTGCCCGCTACAGCACCAGTACCATTCTGCTGACCGGTCTGGCGATCCAGATAGCGGGCCTGCTGGCACTGATTGTCACCTTCCGCCTCTGGGGAATGCACAATACCGCGCTGACGCTGGCACCCGCGACCGGGCTGGTCGGCTACGGTCAGGCGCTGATCGTGAACAGTTTTTATCGTATTGGCATGCGCGATATTCAGCCTGATGACGCCGGGGCGGCGAGCGCCATTTTGAGCACGCTGCAGCAGGCGGCGCTTGGACTCGGTCCGGCCATCTTTGGCGCGATTTTGCTGCACGGTCTGCAAAATCATCACGGAGATTACACCCAGGCGATCACCCTCTTCCTCGCGGTGGAAACTGGCCTGATGGTGATCCTCGCGCTGGCGACGCTGCGGGTTCGCCATCACCTGTGCCTGCCGGTGGTGACGACCTGCCACGCCGTCAAATAACCCTGACGAATTTGCATAATAGATCCGCAGCCGCCATTATGGGGCTGCATCAATACAGGAGACGTTATGCAGGAATTAATTGCTCAGGTTGAAGAGTTAGGCATTGAAATTAATCACACCACCTCTTTAGTGATTATCTTTGGTATTATTTTTCTTACCGCACTCATCGTTCATTTTATTCTGCACAAAGTGGTCCTGCGGGCCTTTGAGAAACGCGCGCAGGCCAGCAGCCATTTATGGTTGCAAATCATTACCCAGAACAAGTTATTTCACCGTGTCGCCTTTACCCTGCAGGGGATTATTGTCAACGTTCAGGCGGTACTGTGGCTGCAAAAAGGCAGCGAAGCCGCGGAAATGCTCACCACCTGCGCAAAGTTGTGGGTGATGGTGTATGCCCTGCTCTCGTTCTTCTCGCTGCTGGACGTCATTTTCAATCTTTCGCAAAAGATGGCGACAGCCTCGCAGCTCCCGCTGAAGGGCATCTTCCAGGGGATAAAACTGGTGAGCGCTATTCTGGTGGGGATTTTAATTATCTCGCTGCTGATTGGTCAGTCGCCAGCCATTCTGATTAGCGGCCTGGGCGCCATGGCTGCGGTGTTAATGCTGGTGTTTAAAGACCGATCCTCGGGCTTGTCGCCGGGATCCAGCTCTCCGCCAATGACATGCTTAAACTCGGTGACTGGCTGGAGATGCCAAAATACGGAGCCAACGGCACGGTCACGGACATTGGCCTGACCACCGTCAAGGTGCGCAACTTCGACAATACCATCACCACCATTCCGACCTGGGCACTGGTCTCTGATGCCTTTATCAACTGGAGCGGCATGTCGCCTCCGGCGGGCGACGCATCAAGCGTAGCCTGAATATAGACACCACCAGCATCCACTTCCTCGACGAGCAGGAGCAACAGCAGCTGATTCAGGCGAAGCTGCTTAAGCCGTACATGGCGGCGCGTCACGAAGAAATTTCGCTCTGGAATCAGGAAAACGGTGAAGGCGAATCGGTGCTGAACCTGCGCAAAATGACCAATATTGGAACCTTCCGCGCCTATTTAAATGAATATCTGCGTAATCACCCGCGGATCCGCAAAGATATGACGCTGATGGTTCGCCAGTTAGCACCAGAAGCTAACGGGCTACCAGTTGAAATATACGCGTTCACTAACACGGTCGTCTGGGCGGAATATGAGGCGATTCAGGCCGATATTTTCGACCATATATTCGCGGTGGTGGATGAATTTGGTCTGCGTATTCATCAGTCTCCGACCGGAAACGATATTCGCTCGCTGGCTGGCGTAATAGCGAAATAATCAGGCGCTGGCGCGGGAGATAAAGCGCCAGTCCATCATCACTCTTTCCGTGGGCGCATCCGGGTTATCGATTTTATTCAACAACAAATCGACCGCCTTGCGCCCAATATCCCGCGACGGCTGTTCGATGGTGGTGAGCGAAATCATCTCCGCCAGTTCCGTACCGTCAAACCCGACTACCGCAATGTCTTCAGGCACGCGTAATCCCGCCTGCTGGATCGCATGCAATGCGCCTGCCGCCAGTATCGGAAACGGCAAAGACCGCGTCCGGCGGGTTTTCCTTCAGCAGGTTTTGCATCGCCGCCATTCCGGCGCCGAAGCTGAGATCGCTGGCGTATTCCACCGCCTGGTAAGCCAGATCTTTCAGGTGGATAACGCTCTTATAGCCACGCTCGCGCAGGCGGGCATATTTATAACTCAGGTCGTGGTTAATCATCGCGATCCGCCCGCGCCCGCCGTCGGCAAGCTGGCTGACGGCATGCTGCGAGGCGTCCACATCGTTAATCCCGACGCAGGAGACCGCACCGGCATCGGCGTATTCGGCGCACTGCACCCACGGCGCGGCACCAATCAGGGCGGCCAGTTCAGGAAGCTTTGAGAAGGCATCCATGGTGATAATGCCGTCGACAATTTTACCGGACAGCAAACTCAGCCCCGAACGCGAGCGTTCAATGTCAGAGCCGGAGTTGCACAGCAGAATGCGGTAGCCGTTCTTTTCGGCTTCCTCTTCAATGCCTTTCACCACTTCGGCGCAGAACGGGTTAGCGATGTTCGACACCATTACCAGAATCATATAGCTGCGGGCAGTTCGCAGCTGGCGCGCCAGCAGGTTGGCTGGTAATTACTCTCTTTGATCGCCTGCAGGACGCGTTCGCGGTTTTTCGCTTTCACGGTATCGCTGTTGTTAAGCACGCGGGAGACCGTTGCCACGGACACCCCGGCAAGCTGAGCGATTTTCTGAATGGACATAGCGACGGCATTTCCTGCGGTTAACGTTTTATGCAGGCTACCATAAATTCGTTGCCCGGCGAACCGGGCAACGCGTCAATACGCAACGCGCACCCAGCGCTGTTGCTGATGGCTTTTCACCATCGCATCAATGATATACATGACGTTCGCGCCGTCATGGAACGTCGCAAACAGCGGCTGTGCCGGCATCTCCCCCTGCATCACGGCGCGGTAAAACTGCGCCATCATATTTTTAAAGGCATCAGGCCAGCCTTCGATATGTCCGCCGGGAAAATGGGCGCTTTCGGCCACGTCACGGTTCATCAGGTTTGGATCGTCGGAGAGAGTCTGGTTTGCCTGCGAGCGATGGCCGATCCAGAGTTGCTGCGGCACCTCCTGATCCCACGCCACGGACCGTTCGCTGCCGTTAACTTCAAACGTCAGCCGATTTTTGCGCCCGGCGCTGACCTGCGAGACGTTAAAACTGCCTTTGCTGCCATCGTCGAAGCGCACCAGCACCGAGCCAAAATCTTCGGTGGTGACCGGTTTGTCTTCATCGTTCGCGCTGCGATCATCCGTGAAGGTCCGGTTTCCCGCCGCACTGGCCTTGCGCGTTGGCCAGACGATGGCGAGATCGGCCATCACGTCAGTGATCCGCCGCCCGGTCACAAACTGCACCGTGTCACACCAGTGGGAGCCAATATCCGCCACCGCGCGCGACGCACCGCCCAGCGCGGCATCCACCCGCCAGTTATAGTCGGTTTCCAGCAGCATCCAGTCCTGCAGATAGCTGCCATGCGTGGCAAACAGCCGACCGAGACTGCCTCGCGCTCATGCTGGCCGCCTGGCGCACCATCGCAAACTGGCGATAGACAAAGCTGACGCCGTGTACCACGCCCGCCTGCTCAGCCAGAGCCACCAGCTCGCGGGCCTCTTCCGGGGTCATACACAGCGGCTTTTCGGAAAAAACATGCTTACCCGCCCGCAAAATCTGGCGGTTAATCTCTGCGTGCAGATGGTTTGGCGTGCAGTTATGCACCACGTGCAGATCCGGATGGGCGAGCAGCGCCTCAACGTTCCCGTAAGCATGGGGCACATTCAGCTGGCGCGCCTTTTCCTGCGCTTGTGAAAGCGAGCTGTCGCACAGGGCGACCACCTGCACACTGCCGAGACGCCGTAGCGCCTCAATGTGCGCCGGGCCGATAAAGCCACTGCCGACAATCCCGACGTTAATCATGGCTGCCTCCCGCGGCGAAATCGTCAAACGCGCGCCCGGATACCGGTATGATATGACGACGGATAAATTCGCTGCCTTCTCGGGCACCGGTATCGCCATCCTTAAGACAGCACTCCCACTCCAGCACTGCCCAGCCCTCGTAGTCGTACTGGGTCAGTTTGCTGAAAATACCGGTGAAGTCGATCTGCCCGTCGCCCGGCGACCGGAAGCGACCCGCGCGATGGATCCACGCTGGTAGCCACCGTATACGCCGCTGCGCCCGTTAGGACGAAACTCCGCATCTTTGACGTGAAACGCTTTAATGCGCGCATGGTAGAGATCGATAAACGTCAGGTAGTCCATCTGCTGAAGCAGCATATGGCTGGGATCGTAGAGAATATTGCAGCGCGGGTGGTTGTCCACAAGCGCCAGAAAACGCTCAAACGTCACGCCGTCATGCAGGTCTTCCCCCGGATGCAGCTCATAACAGACATCGACGCCATGCTCATCAAAAGTGTCCAGAATGGGCCGCCAGCGGGTTGCCAGCGTCTGGAAAGCGTCCTGAAAACGCTGCGCATTGTGCGGCGGCCACGGGTAGAAAAATGGCCACGCCAGCGATCCAGAAAAAGTGGCGTGTGCGTCAGGCCTAATTTTTCGGAGGCCGCCGCCGCCTGATTCAGTTTGCTGGTCGCCCACGCCCGACGGGCCGCGTCGTTACCCCGCACGCCTGCCGGCGCGAAATGGTCAAACGCGTCGCCGTAGACCGGGTTCACCGCAATAAGCTGCCCTTCCAGATGGGTCGACAGCTCGCTGATCGCCAGCCGTGCTCCGCCAGCGTGCCGGTAATGTCGTCACAGTAGGCCTGGCTCTCAGCCGCTTTCTCCACGTCAAAAATGTGCGGATGATTGCAGGGGATCTGCACGGCTTTGTAGCCCTTACCTGCTGCCCAGCCTGCCAGCCCATCCAGCGAGTTAAACGGCGCTTCTGCGCTGATAAACTGCGACAGGAAAATACCGGGTCCCTTAATCGTTCTCATACCACCTCCTGAACGTTACGCCTTGTCATCGTCATATTTGAACGTGAGAAGGAAAATCAGCGCAATCACCGCTGCCGCCACCGCCGGGATCCACCAGAAGGTGACCCACGCCTGCGGCACGGCCTGTCCCGCCACCAGACGGTTATACAGCGCGCCAGAAATCTGCGAACCAAGCAGCATGCCGATGCCATAGGTGAACATCACGATCATGCTCTGCGCCTGGCCTTTCACCTTTTCGCCCGCCACGCGGTCGGTATAGATAAAGCCCACCACAAAGAAGAAGTCATAGCACACACCGTGCAGCAGGATGCCGAGATAGAGCAGGAAACGTCCCTCCTCACTCACCCCCATGGCAAACATCGCGTAACGGACAAACCACGCCAGCATGCCGACCAGCAGCATAACTTTCACGCCCAGACGGCGGAAAAGCAGCGGGATCACCAGCATGAAGACAATCTCTGACATCTGGCCGAACGACATCGCGGTGCTGACATCAGCAATCCCGGCATCCGCCAGATACGAGGCGGTGTAAGCGTAGTAGGTGCCAAGCGGCACGGAAATCAGCATTGCGCAGACGGAAAAGACCAGGAAGTGGCGGGTTTTCAGCAGGGCAAACGCATCAGCGCAGAACAGATCCCGAACCTGGACCGGCAGCCCTTTTGCCGGGGCGGGCGTGTGCGGCAGCGTCAGGCTGTAAGTGCCAGCAGCACGGAGCTCGCCGCCGCAACCTGGAAGATCGTGACGCTGGAGGCCACGCCGGTAACGCCGATAAAGATCCCCGCGACAATCCAGCCGATCGTGCCGAACACGCGCACCACCGGGAATGGTTTATCGACGTTTGCCAGGCTGTGAAACGCGATGTTGTTCGTTAACGCCAGCGTCGGCATATAGCAAAGCGTGTAGCCAAACAGCAGACCGATCAGCAGCGCACCATTTTCAGCGATCAGCGCCCCCGGAACGAACCACAGGATAGCCGCGCCCGCCAGGTGCATTACCGCCATCACCTTCTGCGAGGCGAAGAAGCGATCCACAAGCATCCCGAGCACGAACGGCGACAAAATAGAGGCGATGGGCCCGGCGGAGAACGCATCACCAATCAGCAACGACATGTTGTGCTGGGTCATCACCAGACCCAGCGTGACCGACCAGCTACCCCAGATAAAAAACTGCAGAAACATCATCAGCGACAGACGCGGAACCAGCAGCCGGTGCTGCGCTATCACCTTTCCACTACTTTCAGTTGTTGACACCATAATGAGCCTCACCCTAGAAAAGTAATCGATTACAAACATCCTCAAATGAAAAGTAATCGATTACAAAATAAAGATCCTGTGGATCAGGAGAGATTTGGGAGAGGGGTCACGATAAAGAGGTTTATCGCGTTAGGATGAGAAACCGGATGGCTCGCCCTCTCCCACCGGGAGAGGGCGGCATGCATTATTGCTTGCGGGAAAGTTTAAACGCCACAAACAGGAAGATTACCCACACCGGGAGCAGCATCGCGGAAAGCCGCATGTCGTCCATGCTGCACATCAGCACAAGGATCAACCCGAGGAAAGCAATGCAGAGATAATTTCCTGCCGGATAAAGCAGCGCTTTAAACTGCGTCTCACGTCCCTTGCGACGCATCGCGGCACGAAAACGCAGGTGCGCCAGGCAGATCATGATCCAGTTCAGCAGCAGGGTGGCAACCACCAGCGCCATCAGCAGGCCAAACGCCTCTTTTGGCAGCAGGTAGTTGATCACCACCACCAAAGAGGTGATCGCACCGGACAACAGCAGAGAATTCACCGGCACGCCGCGACGGCTGACGCGGGTTAAGAACTTCGGCGCATTCCCCTGCACGGAGAGGCCAAACAGCATCCGGCTGTTAGAGTAGACGCCGCTGTTATAGACCGAAAGTGACGCCACCAGAATAACGAAGTTCAACGCTGAGGCCACCACATTGCTGTTGAGATCGTGGAAAATCATCACAAACGGACTGCTGTTTGATTTCACCTCAACCCAGGGATAGAGCGCGAGCAATACCACCAGCGAACCGATGTAGAACAGCAGAATACGGTACACCACCTGGTTGACCGCTTTCGGAATACTTTTATGCGGGTCGCGCGCTTCAGCGGCGGTGATACCAATCAGCTCCAGCCCGCCGAAAGAGAACATGATCACCGCCAGCGAAGGATAAGCCCCTTCCAGCCGGTCGCCAGGAAACCCCCGTGCTGCCACAGGTTGTCGATCGTGGCACGCTCACCGCCGTGACCCGAGAACAGCAACCACAGGCCAAAACCAATCATGCCGATAATCGCCAGCACCTTGATGAGCGCAAACCAGAACTCGGTTTCACCGTACAAACGGACGTTCACAAGGTTGATGGCATTGATGATAATGAAGAAGGCCGCCGCCCAAATCCAGGTGGGCACATCCGGGAGCCAGTACTGCATGTAGATGCCAGCGGCGGTCAGCTCTGCCATCCCCACCAGCACAAACATCACCCAGTAGTTCCAGCCGGAGAGGAACCCCGCAAACGGGCCCCAGTATTTATACGCAAAGTGCGCGAACGAGCCTGACACAGGCTCTTCGACGACCATCTCGCCGAGCTGGCGCATGATCAGGAAGGCGATAATCCCGGCGAGGGCATAACCCAGCAATACCGCCGGCCCCGCCATCTGAATGGCCGGGCCGATGCCGAGAAACAGCCCGGTACCGATAGCCCCACCGAGGGCAATTAACTGTATATGTCGATTTTGCAAACCACGTTGCAGCGTCGGATTCTGTTCCGACGAAGCTTCAGCGCTACCGGTGCCTGAAGCGGATGACGCGTCTTTCACGCCCTACCCCTGTCTCTTTTTTAGAAGGGGCACGTTTTAACACTTCAGGCTGGTGGTAGCAAGGGAATGGGGCATCCCTGCCCCGGATAACGAGCGGCGTTCTCAGAATGCGTAGCCCACCGAGACTTTAAAGGTACGCGGTTCGCCCTGGGTGATGTAGGTACCTGAATCATCCACGCTTGACCAGTAGTTTTCATTGGTCACGTTGTCGATACCCGCACGCACCGTCATCTGATTTTGATTGTGGTTAACGGCGAAGCGATAACGCATACCCACATCCAGCGTGGTGTAGCTGTCCAGCTTTTTGGTGTTCGCCAGGTCCGCATATTGCGTGCCGGAGTGGTTCACGCGCGCGGTAGCGGTCAGGCCATCAATCGGTTTGATGTCATACTCTGCGCCGAGAACGGCATAGAAATTCGGAACGCCAATCGCATCATTACCCTGGTTGAGGCCGTTGTTGGTTTTGGTCAGCTCCGCCTGCAGCCAGGTAGCGCTGGCGTTCAGACGGACGCCCAGCAGGGGCTCACCGAACATATTCAGCTCCACGCCGCGGTTACGCTGCTCGGCATCAAGACCATAATGACCGTTGCTGTTGAGGATCGCCGACGGCATTTTGATCTCAAACAGCGCCAGGGAGCCGCCCACGCGACCAAAATCCGCCTTCACGCCCACTTCGTTCTGCTTAGAGTGAACGATGCCGGTGCTCTGCCCGTAGTTGGTGGCGGTGTTGGGGGCTGATTGACCCGGCTGCAGCGCTTCGGTGTGGTTGGCATACAGGGAGATCGCCTCCCACGCTTGTAAACCACGCCGTAGGTAGCATCCAGCGGCTGCCGTCGAAACCGTCTGCTTTATTTTCCTGCCCGGTAATTTTGTTGTATCCGCGAATGACCACCTTCTGATGACGCGCCCCGGCGGTAAACAGCAGTTTGTCGTCCAGCACGCCCAGCGTATCACTCAACAGCCAGCCCTGCGTCCGGGTTCGCCCGCTGGTGAGCGGATCGCTGTATTTTCCGCCTAAGCCGTTGAAACTGGAACTGTCCGGCATATCCACACCGGTATTGTGATAGATATTGGTGGTTGGGTTATCCGCCGCCGACGACATTTTCCAGCCGATTTTTTCGTTTTTGGTCATCGCGGAGTAACCGACGTTGACTTTATGCGTTACGAAGCCGGTAGCAAAGTTACCGCGAATACCCGCCATCCCGCTGACGGAATCGCTGATGCGGTTGGTATCAAGACGGCTGACCGTCGCCTTACCGCTTTTATCCAGCAGCTTCGGCGCGCTGTAAATCCCTTCTTCGTGAGCGTGCTGTGCGCCGAGGCCGGTATAGGCCGTCCAGTTATCGGTAATGTCGTACTCGCTGCGCCACATCCCGAATTCATTTTCGATGTTGCTGTAGGCCCATTTCTGCGAGAAGTTGCGATCGTTTTTCGGCGGTTCAGGCACGAAATCCACGGCGGAGATATTGACGCTGGTCGGGCTGCATGGAAGGTTTTCTTCTGATACCCCACATCCAGAGAGGTGCGGAAATTGTCGCCTTTGTAGTCGAGGCCGGTGGAGAGCAGCGTAGTGCGGCGGCGATCGTTGGGCACCCCGCTTTCCCCTTCGCGATGGACGAGGTTCACGCGCGCGCCAAACTGGTCGTTGTCGCCATAGCGACGGCCCGCATCCAGCGTAGTGCCAAACTGGGAATCGGAGGTGTAATCGACGCCCACTTTTGCCTGCGGCGTTTCATCCGCGTGTTTCGGCTCAAGGTTAATCATTCCCCCCACGCCTGAACTTGCCGCGCCGTTCATCAGGCGTTTGCCCCTTTAAAAATCTCAATGCGGTCGACCATCTGCGCATCCACCACCTGACGCGGCAGAACGCCGGACAGGCCGCCGAAGGTCATGTCATCTCCGTCAAACTTCAGGCCACGGATACGGAAGGTTTCGGCGCTGTTGCCGTAACCCTGCACGTACTGCACCCCCGCGTCGTTAGCGACCACATCAGCAATGGTTTTCGCCTGCTGATCTTCTACCAGCTTCGAGGTGTAGCTGATGATATTAAACGGCACGTCCATGGCGTTCTGCTGCCCCAGCATCCCCATGCGTCCACCGTTCGCCACCTGCCCGTCAAGGAATGCCGGCACAAGCTGGTCGCCGCCGGGTTTAAAATCGCTGGCAGGCGCAGACTGGACAATCAGGGTGTCTTCTTTCTTTTCATCCGCCGCCAGGGCGGAGTGCGTGACCGCGCCAATGGCGAGAGCCAGCAGCGTTTTATGCCTTTTCGTGTTGTTCATAATTAACTCATTAAACGTGCGCGCAAAAAGGGCCCGTTGTCGGGCCTTAGAATGTAATCAAGTGCAATGCAAATGAGAACTATACGCATTACATGATTGTTAGCAAGCGTAAACGCACGTCACTGCGTGAGAAAATCGGTTAACAGACGTGGGAAAGCAGGAGGACGTATGGACGGGATAGCGTGGCATAACCGCCCCGTTTCCGGGACGGTCTTTCAGGCGCGGCGGGAGAACGATAAAACGCGGGCGGTTCCCGCAACATCAATACGCACAGCCGTACCCGGATTCCAGCCAGGCTGGCTTACGGTCTTCAGAACAACAGGCTCCTGCTGCCCGGCAAACGCCAGGGTGAGCGTGGACAAATGACCGGTAAAATCGACATCAATTATCGACACCGGGCTTTCATGCGGCGCGCACGCCGTCACGCGCAGTTGTTCAGGGCGCATCATGACTCTGCCCTGCCCGGTGGCATGCGTATTGTTGGTGGGTATCTCACCCAGCGCGCACACCGCATGGCCGGCGGTAAGCTGAGCGGGCAGGATCACCGCGTCGCCCAGAAACAGCGCGGTCTCTTCATCAACGGGCTGAGTGTAGACGTCATACGGGGTACCCACCTGGGTAAAGCGCCCGGAACGCATTACCGCCACCTGGGTGGCAAAAGATAATGCTTCGTTTTGATCGTGCGTCACCAGAATCGAGGCAACGCCCGCTTCCGCCAGCAGTCAGCGGTCGCTTTGCGGGTCATGGCGCGAAGACCGGTATCGAGCGCCGAGAACGGCTCATCCAGCAGCATCAATGAAGGACGCTGAGCCAGCGCGCGGGCGAGCGCCACACGCTGCTGCTGTCCGCCAGAAATCTCATGCGGCCAGTGGGTCGCGAGCTGCCTGTCCAGCGACACCATCTCCATCAGCGCCTCTACGCGCTGGCGCTTTTCGTGGCGCGTACCGTCCAGCCCCAGGCAATGTTGTCTGCAACGCTGAGATGCGGGAATAACGCCCCCTCCTGGGGAACAAAGCCAATGCCGCGCAGATGAGCGGGAACAAAGCTGTTTTCGTCAAACAGCGTTCGGCCTTGCATCACTATCCGCCCGGCGTCCGGCGTTTCGAAGCCGGCAAGAATGCGCAGCAGCGTCGTTTTCCCTGACCCGGACGGCCCGACTATCGCCGTCCGGCTCCCCGGCGCAACGCTCAGGTTTAAGCTGTCGAGCACCTGCACACCGGAAAAGGATTTAGAAATGGACGTTAATTCAAGCATGTCATAGTCCTGCAATTTTTTTCGACTGCACGTAGAGGATGGCGGTCAGCGGGAGTGAAATCAGGATCATCAGCATCGCGTACGGTGCGGCGGCAACATAATCGATCTCACTGGTCAGCGCCCAGAAACCGGTGGAAAGCGTGCGTGTTCCCAGCGGAGAGAGCAGCAGCGTGGCGGTCAGTTCGTTGCTGACGCCGAGAAAAACAAGCGCAGCCCCCGCGGCGGCACCCGGCGCGGCCAGCCGCATGTGACGCTCCACAGCGCCTTCGG
>ENA-OQHY01001088-OQHY01001088.1-human-gut-metagenome-genome-assembly--contig:-NODE-1088-length-12731-cov-2.534275_pt1 | contig 12731 bp, 15 predicted proteins | sample MGYA00242570_ERZ504733 | MGnify/ENA primary metagenome ERZ504733 (study PRJEB26092, sample SAMD00036219) | human gut metagenome | host: Homo sapiens | study: EMG produced TPA metagenomics assembly of...
TTGGAGACAGAATCCAACCAGAAGATCTCGAATAGAATAAAAAGCAACTATGAGTAAGGGGCAAAAACGCCCGTTTTGAGCGGGCGTTCTTGACATGTCTGCTTATTCATGCTAAATAGTAAATAAGACTTAAACAGCAATCATGCCATTCAAGCCTAATTCATTTTTTTAATTTAATGTAAATCATTATGATTTTTTCATTAATCTAAGAGATTTACACAAAATATTTTACACTCTCGGTTAATTTTAAATCTTACATATTATTTTTAAAAGGCAGGACTTCGTTTCCTGCCTTTTTATGTGCCAAAGTTTTCTGTATCTACAGAACCTGCCACCGGCAGCTTCTTCCGAACGCATGGCAATTAAAATAAGCCGAAGACATTACATCTTCCGGCTTATTCCTAATTACCATTCAATTTCACATTTTCTATTCTATATTTTCTGACTCGGCTTTCTCTTGCTCAGCTTTTTCTTACTCAGCCTTTTCTCTACGCTCATCCAGTTCTTTTCTGACTGTCGGATAGATCTTATCAATTCCCATGAATAAGTACCAGATGATAAGAACGATCACTGTAATCACCAGTGGCAGATACAGGAACAGTCCTTTGATTGCGAAGATTGCACTTGCTGACTGAACGGCTGCTGTTCCGTCATATGTCCGGCTGCAAGAATCCATCCAAGTGCTGCTGTTCCAAGTCCGGTTCCTATCTTCTGTCCGAAGCTTGTCACACTGTAAGTAATGCCTTCTTCACGGATGCCATCTTTCCATTCGCTGTAATCTACAACATCCTACAATTGCAAACAGGCGGAATACAATGCTGCATGTCCGATTCCCTGTAATACCAGACCTGTGTAGATCATTGGAAGGTTCACAGGTCCTGCAATCTCAAGTACAAGTCCTGCTGCGTAGAATAAGAATCCTACAAACAACGCTTTAATCTTTCCGAATCTTTTTGTAAATACAGGTATCAGCATAATCGTAAGGATAGTTGGAATATAGTTGAACATTGTCATTGTACTGTTCAGCATCTCATCCCCTAATACGTATTTTGCATAGTAGATTCTGGATCCTCCGGTTAATCCAAGCGATGTATAGATCACTGCAAATGCAAGTGTGATCAGGATAAAGTATTTATTTCTGCAAAGGATCTTAATTGTTTTCAGCGGATGTGTCTTCTTCTTCGCTGTTGTTTCTTTTTTGATTGGTTTGTATCTTTCTTTTGTTCCGGCAAATGTTGTGATGAACATTCCAAGTGCTACGATTGCATACACGATACTCATGCATGTCCAGCCACGCTGTCCGTTTCCAAGGAAATGTACCAGTGGAATCGTGATCACGTTAATCACAAGCTGTGCGATCATGGTAAATTCAAAACGGATCGTGTTCATGACATTTCTGTCGTGCTGCTCTGTGGTTACCAGTGAAAGCATTGTATTATAAGAAAGGTTAGATGCTGTAAAGCATACCGCTGCAAGGAATATGTATACAAGTAACAGGTAAATTGCTTTTCCATTTGCACCAAGGTCCGGTACTGTAAAGATCATGATCAGGCTGATGACCAGCGGTGGCGCACTCCAGAGTACCCACGGACGGGCTTTTCCCCATCTGGTGTTCGTCTTATCTATAATGATTCCCATAAAAAGATCCGATACGCCATCGAATAATCTGGCGATCAGCATCAGTGTTCCTACTACTCCTGCAGCAATACCTGCCACATCAGTACAATATATCGTCAGGAAAGAGGCTACCGTTGTCCATACCAGATTTGCTCCGATATCACCTACTCCATAACAGATTTTCTCTCCCAGAGATACTTTCATTCCATCCGCATTCTCTGTGATGGCTTCCTGTGTATTCTGTCCGGCTTTTTCTTTACTCACTCCGACGGATATTTTATCAACCGCTTCCATCTTAATTCCTCCTCTTTTTGTTCTGAACCCACTATATCAGAATCCAAATTTTAAAAAGGAGCAATTTTTTCGGAAAGGAGTAATTTTATAAACTGTTATGCATTAATCCGCCTGTATTCATTTGGAAGCATCCCTTCTTCCTGTTTAAATACTTTACTCATATACTTTGGATTGGAAAATCCAGTCATTGCAGCTATCTGATTTAATTTCAGATCTGTATCCAGAAGTAATTCTTTCACATGCATGATTTTAAATTTTCGTACCGTCTCCGTAAAGGAAGTCCCCGTTTCTTTCTTTAATTGTGTTCCCAGATATTGCTCTGTAACATGAAGTCTTCTGGCTGTTTCTTCCAAAGTAATCCCGTCACTATAACATTCTTTCATAATTGTCAGTGCTTTTTGTACCAGATATTCAGAAGATGTCTGGTTGATCTGACTTATCTCGATGCTGGAGAATAATTCCATCATGACTGCTTCTATCTCCTCCCAGGAAACTGCACCTAAGATTGTCTTTAACACTCTCTGAACCATCAATTCCTCATCCCGCAATGTGCCACACTCCTTGGCTGTATTGATTATCGCATATGCGAAACGGATACACACTTCTCTGAGTTCCTGTGGACTGTGTACTTCTATGCGTCCATATTTCATGAATTTCTGAAAACAACCGGTAAATTCTTCTACATTCATATGTATTACTGCACTTCTGGCCCTGTTTTCCAGCTCTGCCGGATAAATGACTGATACGTTCTCATCTGTAGAATTTTCTCGCATTCAATCAATACCCTGTCTCCGAGTATCAGATGCCAGCCACATGCCTTTTCTAATTCCAGCTCTGTCTCAGTCAGTCTGTTAAGTCCCTTACATTCCTTCCATGTAAATACGCCACGGTCATGCAGTCTTACGGAACATGCCGGTACTACCGAATGTTTTACGTATTTCAATAATTTACTGACATCTTCCTCACCATAAAAGCAGACCAATGCGGCCTGTTGTTTTTCACGAGGCAGCCAGCACAGTTTCCGTTCCGGATTGTGTTCTTTCAATTCCTCCAGAAATAATCCGACTTCTTTCTTCTCACTTTCATAATATTTTCCAAGGAAAATGTACATACAATACAGGCTGTGTCCCTGAATGATTCCATAATTATCTGCCAGCACAGCGTCCAGCCTTTCATTCTTCTCATATTCACCATCCAGGATATCCTTCAGAATCTTTTCCAATGAAAGAGAATTCTTTCCCCTCTGTTCTACAAATAACTCTTCTTTAATTTTTTCCAGCGTTTTCTTTAGTTCTGTCAGATTCACCGGTTTTAGCAGATAATTTTCAATTCCCAGTTCGATTGCTTTTTTCGCATAGCTGAAATCCGAGTAGGCTGTAAGAATAATCACTTTTGTATAGATTCCTCTTGCCCGTGCTTCTTTCAGCATCTGCAGTCCATCCATATCCGGCATCTGGATATCCAGCATGATCAGATCCGGCATTTCCTCTTCCAGAAGTATCAGTCCTTCTGCTCCATTCTCCGCACTGCCTACGACCTGATATTCCGGACTTATCTTATTTAAAATATGTACAAGTCCTTCTCTGATCGGTTTTTCATCTTCAATAACTGCTATCTTCATCTTTTTGTTCCTCCTGCAATGGCACAAACAAATGTACTTTCACTCCACTTTGGAGATACATTTTCAAATAAATCACTGCATCTTCTCCGTAATAAAGTTTCAGACGTTTTCTTACATTCGAGATTCCAAAATGATTCTTGATCTCTTTTCCCATATTCAGGTCTTTCAACTGATCTTCTTCTATATGCCGGCCGTTGTTTGCGATAATAATATGCATCTGTTCTTCCGCTTTGGATACCTCGATCGTCAGACGATGTGCTCCTTCATAACCACGGAAACTATATTTGATCGCATTTTCCACAAATGGCTGCAGCAGCATCTTGTGAATCTTGCATTTCCCGTACGAATCTTGAATTTTAAATTCCAGTTCAATCTCTTCTCCCAGTTTTTCCTGCTGGAGAAGGATGTATTTTTCCAGCCATCCTTTTTCCGCATCAATTGTGGTAAATTCACCGGCATCATTGATCGCATAGCGCAGGATGTCCGCAAGTGCCACCAACATCTCGCTGATCTCATATTGTTCATTCTCAATTGCTTTCCAGTTGATCGTATCCAGAATATTATAAAGGAAATGTGGATCGATCTGAGCCTCTAATGCAGAGATTTCTGCATTCTTCTGCTCCATTGCCGATTCTTTTACCTGTCCGATCAAATTGTGGATACGTTCCGACATTTCATTAAATCCTTCAGATATTTCCTGAATCTCTGTACTGTCTTTTTCTTTGACTTCAAGCTTTTCCCGGAAATTATCTTTTTCGAGATTTTTCATTGCATCCACAATGTCATTTACCGATATCATGACCGGTTTGGTAACACGATAGATCAGAAGGACAAAGATCAGCAGAACAGCAAGCGCTACCATGATCCAGAATATCACCTGTTCTTCAATTGCTTTCTGATATTCACGAATCGACTGACATAAGAGGATTGACCAGCCGCTTCTGGCATTTTTGATTGCCTTCTGATTAACCTTTGCACTATCCAAAGCCTTCTCCTGCCGGCCAAGCATCTTTGTATCTTCTGCCCCTACGATCACTCCGTCTTTCACAAGATATACTCTGGACCCTTTTCCTGCGCTTAATACCGATTCCAGTTCATCCAAATTGACAGACAGGATTACATATCCTAGATCCTCACTGATATCCCAGTAATTAACCACCTTTCTCCCGATATGAAACATACGCTCAGGATTGTCCGTATCTTTATCAACATCATAGGACAGCAGCTTTGTCTCATCCGGAATTTTTACCTTTTCCATCCATGTACTATTCACCGAAGATGACGACAGTCGGTCGTAAAATATCCGCCTCTTGTCTGAAAGCACAAGCTGGATTCCGTCAACTCCTTCATTTCTATTACAGATATGGGCAAAATCTCTTCTCATATTATATGCATCCGCTTCCGGAATTTCTTCCGAATCATTTGCATTTACTACAAGGCTCAGAAATTCTTCATCTGTTGTAATAGCATAAAGTAACGTTTCGTATTTATCCAACGTCATATTCAGGCTCTGATTTGCTTTCTGCAAGTCAGCCTCTGCCTGATTGTTCATATTCTCTAATGTACTTGTCTTTAATCTCTCCTGCGATATCAGTGCAAAAATAGCAAGCGGAATACATGCCGTAATGATAAATGACGGGATCAATATCTGCCGGAGATTCTTCTTTCGCTTTTTCATTTTTTTTCCGCTCCAATACTCTCTATCTTCTCCGCACCTTTATCCAGTATCGTCTGTGAATCTTCTTCATTTACCAGGATCTCTCTTAATGTATCGGAAAGAGTCAATGAGATCTGCGGCCAATTACTGCTGATCTCTCTTATCCTTGCATTCTGATACAGATCTATAAATGCCCCTTTTTCTTCATCGTTTTTGAACTGTTGCTGCATAATCTCCTGCCTTGGTGCAAGAAATCCGAATTCATCTATGTAGCTTTTCATTCGATTCTCATCAGCAAGAAATCTCAGAAACTGAACCGCATATTCCTTATTTTCATTATTTGCCACCGCCAGAATCTCTCCTCCTGCAACTGTCACCGGATTGTCTCCACATGGAATTGCTGCCACTCCAAATTCGAGATCCGGATTGCCTTCTCGGATGCTGTCGATTGCCATAGAAGAATTGAACATCATTGCAATCTTGCCCTTTATAACTGATTCGTCAGATCTCCCATCGTTAGGGAAATACTCTGCAGACTTAAGCTTCCTTCCTGTTCCATATTTCTCAAAAACAGAAAAGCCTGCTGCCCGCTTGCTGTATTAATACGATGGATATCGCCACCCATAGACCACAGGATCGGCAGGAACTCATACATACTTCTTCCGTCTGCAATGCTGTGATTGCGAATCCTTTTATCGTTTTATCACTGACCTTCGCCGCAATTCTTCGAATTCTTCCCAATTGTCCGGGACTTACATCCGGCTTTCTCCAGAATCTTCTTATTATAAAACATTGCCGTACAGTTCACTCCAAACGGCTGTCCATAGATTCTTCCATCCGCAGAACATGGTGCCAGCGCTTTTTCTGAATACTCCTGTAATTCCGGGATCTCATCTGTCAGATCTGCAAATGGTTTCATCTGATGGAGAAATTGAAAATCCGAAGAATCCACCAACGCAATATCCGGCATTTTTCTTCCGACATGGACAATGCCAGCTGTTTCTTGAAATCTTCATCCGGTATGTAGGATACCTTAACTTCTATTTTATCTTGTGACTGGTTAAACTGATCTACCAGTCTTCCAGATGCTGCTGGTTTCCCGGGATGTCCCAGTAATGCCACAGTTCGATTTGTTTTTTCTTTGTTATTTTTGTTTTCTCTTGTTTCTGGCAGCCTCCGCACATGAACATGGAAGCGATCATTACTGCACACAGGCAGACAGAAATGTATTTTCCTGTTCTCTTCATCTTCTTTCTCCAGTTTTTAAGTTCTTTTCCAGTCCTTACCACTTTTGGCACTTAGTACTTCCAGCGCTTACTACTGTACCTTTATCTGTCCCAGTATCTCCCCGATCGGTGCCGCAATCGTCAACTCCGCACCAACTTCTCTGGCTGTTGCACCCTTATTGATCACCACCAGATGTTTTCCTCTGAAATAATCAATAAATCCTGCTGCCGGATAAACGATCAGGGACGTACCACCTATGATCAGCGTATCTGCTTCACTTATTGCCTTCACACTCTTATTGATCACAGCAGAATCAAGACCTTCCTCATAAAGTACAACATCCGGTTTGAGCATTCCTCCGCAGCTGCATCTCGGGATTCCGTCTGCATGTTTTACATAAGCCGCATCGTAGAATTTATGGCATTTCATGCAGTAATTGCGATGAATACTTCCGTGCAGTTCCAGTACATTTTTGCTTCCTGCCGCCTGATGAATCCGTCAATATTCTGCGTGATAACAGCAGTTAATTTGCCGGCCGCTTCTAGTTCTGCAAGCTTGCGATGTGCAGCATTCGGTTTTCGCATCCAGGAACATCATCTTCTCCTTATAGATTCATAGAATCCTTCCGGGTTCTGCACGAAGAAACTGTGGCTTACGATCTGTTCCGGTGAATACTTATACTTCTGCCGGTATAATCCATCCGCACTTCGGAAATCCGGAATATCACTCTCTGTAGAGACACCTGCACCTCCGAAAAATACAATTCTTTCACTGTCATCAATAATTGTCTGTAATTGTTCTGCTTCTTTTTCGTACATTGCTATTCCTCCTGAATTCTATGAATTTTATTTTGTATTTCTGACATATGCAGAAAAAACTGCCCACAACCTGTAAAGGCTGCATGACAGTCACTTTCTATCTTCTTATTTGTTATTTTCTTTCTCGATCCATGCAGTCACTTCACGCAGATCTGCCAGTTCTGCCGTGATTCCTTTCTTTACTTCTTCCGGCACAACCGCCACATCCGGTACATAGATCGTAAATCCGCCTGCTGCCTTCCCGGCCAGAAGTCCAGGGGCACTGTCCTCAAGAACCAGACATTCTTCCGGATTCTGTCCAATCAACTCTGCCGCCTTCAGAAAAATATCCGGCTCTGGCTTTCCATGTTCTACCATATCTCCGTATATCGCATTTGTAATAAGATGTTCTACACCGGACACATGTATCAGCCTGCTTGCACGCTTTTTCTCTGTAGAAGTCGCTATCACAGCCGGAATCTTATGTGCATCTAAGTATTCTAATAAATCCCGTAATCCTTCTTTATGCGGAACAGAGTCTTTTGTCACTTCATCGAAGTACTCATGCTTCATTGCCCTTGCTTCATCATAATCCAGTCTGTCTCCAAAATATTCTGCAAATTTTTTTCGGATTGATTGTGGATTTCTTCCCCTGAAAGAATCTGTCAATACAATCGGAATGTCTACGCCCAACTTTTTGCCTGCATAAATCCATCCTTTTGTAGAAAGGCATTCTGTATCAAACATCGTTCCATCCATGTCAAAAATTACACCTTTACCATATACTCTTATGACTCCTTATTCTCACTATACCCGGTAAAGAATTCAGATAATGCATCCAGTGTCTTCACAAGTACCGGAAGTTCGGTATCATCCAGTTTGTCCAGGATAGCCTGTGTCATCTGTCTGTGGTAATCTTCGTGATGATGGTAAGCCTTTACACCTTTTTCTGTCAGCTTGACAAGAACGACTCTTCTGTCTTCTTCACTGCGGTGACGCTCCACATATCTTTTATTCACCAGACTGTTCATGGCAGTCGTAAGGGATCCTACCGTAATATTCAGCTTTCTGGCTATGGAAGACATATTATTTCCTTCTCCGAGTCCGATTGCTTCTATTACATGCATATCATTATTTGTAAGATCCTTGAACTCGTCCGTAATAATCGCCTTTTCTTCCAGCTCCCATATTTCATTGATCAGACTGACCAGTGTCTGATTGATCATCTTATATGCGTCATCCATTCCCATCTTCTGTAATTTCCTTCACTTTAACTCTTCATTCTTTACTCTTGTCTTTTATTATACCCTTTCTGGCATCAGAGAATCAATAACTTCTTTCACAGTTTCCAGATGATCTGCCCTGTATGCATATGCCCCGCAGAAAAGTAATGCATCATCGACATTTCCCTTTGCGGCATTGATCAGTGCTGCGTAATACAATATGGTGTCGTTCCCGGATTACAGTGTTTCAGACAGCGGTAACAATGTGCGGGAGCATCCTGCCCTGTTCTTTTACTTTTTCATAAAGGGATTCAGAATCGCACGTCCCGGCATTCCCACAGGACTTTTTACGATCACAATATCTTCTTTTCCGGCATTCAGATATGCTTCTTTATAGCGGATGTCTGCGTCACATTCTTCCGTTGTAACGAATCTGGTTGCCACTTGTATCGCATCTGCCCCAAGGGAAAATGCATGTGCGGCGCTTTCACTGTCATGAATTCCTCCACCGATTGCTATCGGAATCTTCTTTTCGTATTTATCCGAATAGTTCTGTATGATTTCTTTGATTTTCTGAATCTCCTGATCGTATATTGCCTGTCCTTCATATTCATCCAGCTGATCTTCACGAAATCCCAAATGTCCCCCCGGCAAGCGGTCCTTCGATCACTACCAGATCCGGTATTCTTTGATATTTTTTATCCCAGTACTTTAATATGACATTCGCCGACTTTGCAGTAGATACGATCGGCGCAAGCAGAATGTCCGAATCCCCCACATATTTCGGAAGTTCCGTCGGAAGTCCCGCTCCCGATACGATCAGATCTGCGCCTGCTTCTACCACCGCATGCACATATTCTTCATAATGCTCCATGGCAACCATCAGATTAAATCCTATGATTCCATCCGGTGCCAGTTTTCTTGCTTTTTCATATTCCGATTTCACCGCTCTTAAGTTTGCTTCTAATGGATTCTTTTCAAAATCTTTTTCTTTAAAGCCGGGTTGAGCGGCAGAGATAATCCCTATGCCGCCCTCTTTTGCAACTGCTCCGGCAAGATTTCCAAGGCTGATCCCTACTCCCATACCACCCTGGATAACCGGAACTTTTGCCATCTTTGTTCCTATTTTCAATGGTTGTATTTCCATATCTTTTTCCTCATCATATCATAGAATCTATGTGTCCATACCTATTACATATTTCTGAAGCGCTCGTATCTATGTCTTATCAATTCCTGTTCTGACATGCTTCCATATTTCATCAGAAATTCTTCTATTGCTTCATTTATCTGCATGATCACAGAATCCATATTCTGAACCGTATATGTTTGCGGTTCTGCGAAAACACGCTCTACGATTCCCTGTGCTTTCAAATTCTCTGCTGTCAGCTTCATCACTTCTGCGGCTTCTTTTGCTTTAGAACTGTCTTTCCATAGAATGCTTGCGAATCCTTCCGGCGAAAGAATCGATAGATAGAATTCTCCAGCATCCACACTTCATCCGCAGTTGCCATCGCAAGTGCTCCGCCGCTTCCGCCTTCACCGATAATGATAGATACGACCGGAACCTTTAATCCGGACATCTCATAGATATTTTTGGCAATCGCTTCTCCCTGTCCGCGCTCTTCTGCTTCCAGTCCGCAGAACGCTCCCGGTGTATCGACCAGACAAATGACAGGTCTGGCAAATTTTTCTGCCTGTTTCATCAGTCTTAATGCTTTTCGATAACCTTCCGGTTTCGGCATGCCGAAGTTTCTTTCGATATTTTCTTTCGTATTTCTTCCCTTTGCCTGTGCAATCACCGTTACCGGCATACCATGGAACCTTGCCACACCGCCAATGATTGCTTTGTCATCCGCAAAATATCTGTCACCGTGGAATTCTACAAAGTCTGTAAAGAGCGCATCAATGTAATCACTTCCTACCGGACGGTCTTTTCGTCTGGAAAGTTCTACTCTCTGCCATGCCGTTAATTTTTCTTCTTTCCTTCCGTCTGCCACCAAATCCTGAGCACATTCTTTTCTATTAAAATCTGTTCCTTTTCCATTCTCATGAAGTGCAAGGATTTTAGAAAGTACTGCTTTCATCTGCGGACGTTCTACAATGGCATCCAGGAACCCATGTTCCAGTAAGAACTCTGCTCTTTGGAATCCCTCCGGAAGCTTTTGGCCGATGGTCTGCTCGATCACTCTTGGGCCTGCGAACCCGATCAGAGCTTTTGGCTCTGCCAGGATCACATCCCCGAGCATCGCAAAGCTTGCGGTTACTCCGCCAGTCGTGGGATCAGTCAGTATGCTGATATAAAGAAGTCCGGCATCACTGTGGTGCTTCAGTGCTGCGGATGTCTTTGCCATCTGCATCAGAGAGACGATTCCCTCCTGCATGCGGGCCCCTCCGGAGCAGGCAAATAAGATGACCGGAAGTCTTTCTTCTGTTGCCCGTTCTACTGCCCTTGCTATCTTCTCTCCAACTGCTTCTCCCATGCTGGCCATCAAAAATCTCCCATCACAGACTCCGATAGCCGTCTCACGGCCGTCAATCTTTGCTTTTCCTGTTATGACTGCTTCTGAAAGCCCTGTCTTTTCCTGCAGTTTTTCCAGTTTTTCTTCGTATCCTTTGTATTCCAGAGGATTCCCTCCCTGAAGATCAGAATCCCACTCTTCAAAAGAACCTTCATCTGTAACCATCTCGATCCTTCGTCTCGCATGCACGCGGAAATATCCCCCGCACTTCGGACAGATGTAATGATCTTTCTTTACATCCTCTGCAATAATTGCTCCTCCACACTTGTTACATTTGCGGAGTAATCCCTCCGGTACTTCCGGTCGTCTGGTAAATGTAATATAATTCTTTCTTCCGACAGCAATTCTGGTTTTCTTAAATACGTTGTCCAGCTTCATCAGCAGTCACCTCTACAGTCTTTCAATAAATTCAATATCTATATTTCCCTCAATGTAATCCGGATGATTCACAATTCCATACTGATAATCCACATTCGTGTCAATTCCTTCTATAATGACCTCACCCAGCGCGCTCTGCATCTTGTGGATTGCTTCCTGACGGTTCTTCGCCCATACGATCAGTTTTGCCACCATGGAATCATAATATGGCGGAATCGTATAACCACTGTATATTGCAGAATCGATGCGAATTCCCTTTCCTCCCGGAAGATACATATCCGTGATCGTTCCCGGAGACGGGCGGAATCCTTTCTCCGGATTCTCTGCATTGATCCTGCACTCGATCGCATGTCCGGTCAGTTTAATGTCTTCCTGTGTATAGGACAGCTTCTGTCCGGATGCGATACGGATCTGTTCCTTTACAAGATCTACACCGGTTACCCATTCCGTTACCGGATGCTCCACCTGGATCCTGGTATTCATTTCCATGAAATAAAAGTTCCCGGATTTTTCTAATAAGAACTCGATCGTTCCGGCATTCTCATACCCTGCTGCTTTGGCGGCTTTCACCGCCGCATCTCCCATCTTTTTTCTCAGTTCATCTGACAATGCAACAGATGGGGATTCTTCAATCAATTTCTGGTGATTACGCTGGATGGAACAGTCTCTTTCTCCCAGATGGATCACATTGCCATATTTATCTGCCAGAATCTGGAACTCAATATGTCTTGGATTTTCTACAAAGTGTTCAATGTACATCGTCGAATCGGCAAATGCCATCTCGGTCTCTTTCTGCGCCGTCTGAAATGCAGATTCAAACTCTTCCGGTGTCCATGCAGTACGCATGCCTTTCCCTCCGCCGCCAAGGGCAGCTTTTATAATAACCGGATAGCCGATCTCCTGTGCCAACGCAGCACCTGTCTTTGCATCGTAGACCGGTTCCTTACTTCCAGGTATGACCGGAACGCCTGCTGCCATCATCGTATTTCTCGCAACCTGTTTATTACCAAGGCTTGCAATGACTTTAGAATCCGGTCCGATGAATGTAATATTGCATTGCTCACATAATTCTGCAAATTTACTGTTCTCAGACAGGAATCCGAATCCGGGATGAATTGCATCTGCACCACTGATGATCGTTGCACTGATGATATTTTCCATACTGAGATAGCTATCTTTTGACGGAGCAGGACCTATGCAGATTGCTTCATCTGCAAGCTTCGTGTGCAATGCTTCTTTATCTGCCTCGGAATAGACCGCCACAGTCTCTATTCCCATCTCACGGCAGGCGCGGATGATGCGCACTGCAATCTCTCCCCTGTTTGCGATCAATACTTTTTTAATCATCTTTTACACTCCTATGCTGCTTTTTGTTTATCCAACCATGAATGTCAGTTC
>ENA-OQHY01001090-OQHY01001090.1-human-gut-metagenome-genome-assembly--contig:-NODE-1090-length-12711-cov-2.675064_pt1 | contig 12711 bp, 14 predicted proteins | sample MGYA00242570_ERZ504733 | MGnify/ENA primary metagenome ERZ504733 (study PRJEB26092, sample SAMD00036219) | human gut metagenome | host: Homo sapiens | study: EMG produced TPA metagenomics assembly of...
ATCCATTCTTCTATATGTTCAGTTAGGCGTCCGTCTGGATGTCTGCTTTGCTATACCCTTTTTGAACCGCCTGCACTTTTTCACCACTTCTCCGCATTTCGGGCTTGACTTTTAATAGTTAGTCTATATTTCATCTAATGCTTGCTGCAATTTCTGAAATAATATTAATATAATTTTTTGCAAATTTTTCAACAGTGAATTCATTATTAAACATTTCAATTATTCCAGCTTTGGCCTCGCACAATTCATCTACTGGCATTTTTTTAATATCCAATATCCTATCTTGTGCTTCTTCCAACGTATCATAAAATTTTAATCCCGGTTGTTTGAACTGTTCAAAATACTTATTCCCGCCTGTGCGACTCATTACAACGGGTACTCCAAGTGAAAGAACCTCTAATAATATCAAATCAAAGTATGTTTCATGATTTGGCAATACAAAAACATCTGAAGCCGCAATAAGTGAATGTGGATCATTTGTCCATCCCACCTCAATCCAGTGATCGTTTTTCAATCCCGTCATCGGTTCTTCTTTTCCAGCTATTAGAAAATATACATTCTTATCCGCAAGGAGCTTTTCTCCAAGTTTTTTTTAAGTCAGCGTATCCTTTTATTTCATTGTGCCTTCCGGCATAAGAAATCACAAAAGCGTTGTCTGGAATTCCGTATTTCTTTCTGAAATCTTCTCTATTTACTTTTGCTTTACATCCAACTATTCCAGTTGGCATATAACGATACTTTTTTTCTTCTCGAAGTTGTTCATAACCTTCCCATGTATGATAATATGGTTCCTCCGCTTCCTTACATGGAAAAATAATATAATCTGCGCGCTTAAAAGAATAGGCATCCATTTCTTCAATTCTGTCAACCCATTTTTTCAACATCTTATAATCAAACGGATTCAGCCACGCTAGTTTTTCCTTAAACTTTGCGCACGGAGAATGCGATGTTAGAATTACAGTTCCCTTATAATTTTCCAAAGTTTTTCTACATAAATACATTGCATCAATTGAATGGAAATGAATCATATCATATTGATGTAATTTCTCGTCCAATGGATACGCCTTTTTTTCATAAAAAATGTCATCAACTGCTCTTCTAAATTCTCGCAAACGTTTTGGTATTTTGTCTTTATTTTTGACAGTATCCCTTAAACTTTTAGGTGCCGCTTCATAAAAAGAAACATCTATCGGAAGTTCCTCCTTGTTCAATGTATCTAAGCCCTGTCTCAAATTAAATAGATACCCTGCCGGACCTCCTACTGGTTTAAGCATACTTTCTGGATAGTATATTAAAAGTTTCTTTTTGCTCATATGTTTTCCTCCGTTACCGTTGCCGACTCGCAATTACATCTTATCGTCTTTTACTGTAATCATGAAGGCCTGTGTCCCCCCCCCCCACGAACAATATACTTAACGATAGATTTTACTTTTTCTTTCGCCACAATTCCTGGTGCTGTTTTCACCAAGGCTTTTCCAAAGTTATTGTACCTGTTATAGTTTTCAAAGAATTGATCACGCGATTTACTGCATTTTGAAGGTTTATTTAACTGTTCATTATGTAGAAATCGTCGTTATTGATGTCGACATCTAAAGGTTTAATCCAGCACTCTCAATCAGCTCTTTACCTTTTTCACTCTGACAAAGAATTAGTGACACACCATTTTTCACTTCTCCACTTAGTTCGGTTCCCCAAGAATCTCCCAGCGTTATATCAGATACTCTGTCTAAAGTAGCAAACTTACACGAATAGCAATTTTCTGTATAATCATATGAGTGAAGGAATGCGATAAGGTAATTATCCATAGTATGAAACGCTGCAATAGGTTTCCCGTCTCTATTCAACTCATATAAACTTTTTATTCGAAAATTGATATCTGTAAGGGTATTTATATCATGTCCATATTCTTGAAGGCACTTTTTAAGTAAATAAGGTGATGGAGTTCCATGACATATCAAATCAGCGGTAACTAAATTGGTCTTATCTTTAATAAATTGATTCACCGCTGCTACTTGACAGGGCAATCCAATGAAAAGAACTTTCTGATTTGCTTTCAATAGTGATTGAATTTTTCCGTAAATTTTTTCCGGATTACTCTTAACATATTTTGATCCTGCAAATTTTCTTGCAACTGCCATCTCATTTGTTACTTCAAATACAAATTTTCCGCTGTCAAACAAGCAAGATGCTACATATCCACCGTTCTTTATAAATGTGCGAATAATTGCAGATGCAGCCCCCCCAGATGAAGCATATTCTCTTATTTCAGAATCTGCCATCCTTGATACCACCATTTCGGCTTACTCATGTCATTATCATTTTCTCGTGGACACACTTCGTGCAAAGTCCACAGTCAACGCATTTTTTAGTATCAATCAGAGCATTATAATACTTCAAATCATCTTTGATTGTAATTGCATTTCTATGGCACTTTTCCACACAAGCCATACAGCCATTACACATATTCAATTCACATACTGTCTTCATTTTTCACACCACTCAAAGCATTGCTAAGCCATAGCAAAGAACGTTTTCTTTCTGCCGCAAGTATCTCATTTACACGGTTGTAATCAATTTTTGATTCAACAATGCTCAAATCTCTTTCATTTTTTGCAACTCGATTTGTTAATCCTAAAATCTCTAAGATGCTTTGCAATCTTGTACTGTATTTTCCCGGATATACAATTACAAATTCTTTGTTGAAATTCAAAGAAAATGCTGTCGCATGGAACGAATCTGTTATAACATAGTCTGCCCCATCAATTAAGGCAAGAAAATCTTCAACCAGTGGATTACAGAACATTTTTCCATTCTTGTAAAACTCATGTAATTGATAACTTAAATACCTAACTTCCAAACCTGTTTTAATCGAAAGTTCTTTTGCATACGCATCAATTCTTGGATTTCTGTTCAAATTGTAAATTAGAATATACCTGTCCTTCGTGAACTTTCTGGAAGAAATTTTTCTCCAATCTTCTCCACTTAATAACAATGTGGGATCTAAAACATTTGTACTATTCTCGATTCCCAATTTATCAACAATCTCTACTCCTGATAGTTCTCTCAAAGAAATACTATCGTATCTTTTTAAAAGACGCCTCGTTTCATTTACTTCATCTGATTCTAATTTACTTTTTCCAAAACTTGCAGCATATGATATTTTTCTGGCTGACTCAGGAGCAAATGCCAGATAATACGGATATTCAATTCTTTCATTCCATCCATAATTCCAGACCTGATCGCTTCCTGTACAATAAACATCATAATCAAAATTTTCGCTTTCTAATTCTTTCTCACTTTTATATGTTTTAGGTGTCATATCAATATAATCATTGAGAAACTTAAAAAACATCCGAAATCGTATAATGTAAGATGGAATAATTATTGCTCTTGCAGCATTTCTAATCAAAAAACTCTTTTGGAATTTTTCTCCCTTGTTCTTTATCCTTTTTAGCATCCCGAGCGGAGTAAAACGTTCTGGATAATAATCAATGACTTCACATTCATAGCCCATATCTTTGATTTTTTCTTGTAATGCATAGGTCTGCAAAACCGACCCGTAATTAACCACTCGATGTTGTGTTATTATCCCAACCTTTTTACTCATATATCAATAATCCTTTCAACTATTACTTTGTTTCCACAAATCTATATATCTTTTTTCCATTGATTTTGCAGCAGTTCTTATATCAAACTTTTTCGTAATTAGTTCAATTTTATTTCGTTCCTTGTTTATTCTTTTTTGGCTGATAGCATCTACCCATAAGCCAAGATTTTCATTGCCGATTTTCAAAAATTTTGTGTCAGAGCATATCTTAACTTCCCTCGTCACCTCATCTGAAAAGAAACAAGGAAGTCCTGAATACTGCGCTTCTATTCCTGTTACAGGAAGTCCCTCAAACAAGGATGGTAAAACAAAAGCATCCATTGCCTGATAATAATTCTCTACATCTTTATGAACCCCGGCAAAGATAATTTTATCCTTGATTTCCAAATCCTCTGCTAAATTTTGAATCTTTGAAAACAGCTCTCCTTCTCCCAGAAGTAATAACTTGATATTCGGTGTCTTTTGCTGAACTTCTTTAAAAATTCGCAAAAGATACTCATGATTTTTCTGTAAATTAAATCTTCCAACATGACCAATAACATACTCGTCACGGATACCAAGCATTTTCCGCATTTCAATGCGCTTGTTTTCATCGAACGTGAATCTGTCCACATCTATTCCATTTGGTACAAACTCAAAAGTGTCTTTTCCATAAAGATACTTACCTGCTTCCGTTGAGCACGCCAGACGAACATTAGCATTCCATTTTGTTGTTCTGAATAACAAATATTTGCCGTCCCTTTCAAGGTATGCAAAAAGCCAGCTCCATGGCTATGAGCTATTCTCCATGGTACATTATATTTCTTTGCTACTCCAAGATAAAAAACAGCAATACTACTTAGATGACCATGAATGATTTGATACTCTTTATGCTCATCAAAGAACCTGTTCAATTCAGAAATATACTTAACAACATTTTTATCATCCAATACTGTAAAATGGTAAATTTTACCGCCCAGTTTCTGTATTTCATCCTCATAAAGACCAACAGCTGCATGATGAACTACAAAATCAAACTGCACCTTTGATTTATCAACCATTCGGTACAAATTCATTATATAGTTTTCCATTCCTCCAGCATTTAATGATGCTACAACCTGTAAAACTCTTATCGGTTCTGTCATAATTATTTTTATCCCTATATTACTTTCTCAAAAATTTCATGTAAAAGCTTTTTCTCAATGATTTCGGAAGCACGCAAACAAATGCTTGCCCCAAACCACTAATACAAAAATCCATCAATGACATATACCCTTTCCTATACTGTCCCCACTTAAATTTCAAAACAGTTTTTGCGTATTTAATGCCGCCACGACGTTTAAAAAAGTCTTCACTAGTTCGTATATAATACAGAGGTTCCGGAATATTATAACTTTTTATGTGATACTCTAGCACCATTCTTGCAAACAGATCATAATCTTCATACAGCAAGACTGACTGATAGTTGCCGCTTTTTAACACCGCACTTTTTTTATACATAACTGTTGGATGCAATACTGAACATCTACGGTGCATAAATCGTTCGATTTCATCATTCTCAGATGGCACTCTATGAATTGATATAACATTATCTATATCATCTACAAATTCAGCCTCATAAGATCCAACCATTCCCAATTTTGGATCTTCTCTAAACTTCTCCAACTGCCTTTCGCATCTCGTGCTGACCACATAATCATCCGAATCCATTCTGGCGATAAGCTCATTTTTAGAATTTTCTATTCCTTTTGCAAGTGCTGGTCCCAACCCAAGATTAGTTTCATTGACTATAATATTAAACGTTTTAGGATACGCCGTCACAAAATTATTTATCACTTCATCAAGTTCCGTCGTGAGAGGACCATCTTTTACGATAATAAATTCATCCGGCTTAACAGTTTGATTCAGCATGCTTTCGATACTCAATGATAAGTATTCAGGTTTTTCTTTATAGTATACCGACATTAAAACTGTATATTTTGAATTTTGCATCATTATCTCCCCTCATTTTCCGTCATCTCTTTTTCATTTCTTTTTAATCTATCTACACATCCAAATTCAGGATGATATCAGCGTGTGTTCACCTAAGTGTTTTTCCTTACTGTCATACCCTTTCGGCGCAGCAATCATATTTCTACTTTTCTCCGGTTTATTGAGTACACCTGTCTTGCTTTTGCAAGCATCGAAGTGTTGTTTTATACTGTCAACCCCCGTCCATGCTCATACCCCATTTTTGCGAAGTGTCGGTTTATACACTCAAAGGGCGTAGGCGCGTATATGTTGTTGAAACTGTATATATTATCCACTTTCAACCATATTTCTACCGTCACTATGAACAAATCATGCAGATTTTTTCATCCTCGACACCCCGTCCTTATGTACCTATCATCCCCACGACAGGTCTACTCAACAGAAAAAGTTGCGAAGTAGAAATCGCCATTTTTCCCCGATATTTTCATGACTCAACAAACCGCAGCAAAGTAGCCCTCATATTTACCGGCGATAGTGTACTCAATAGAACATTAGCAGAGTAGATGATAAGCTCATGGATTTTTGATGAATTTATCATCTGCGCCACCATTTTTCTCATTCCATCCACATCCGCGTTATCCCTCCCAAAGGTGTTCCTCATCCGCCGGAACTTTGTATAACAAATCCCCATTTTCACCTCATATATCAGGGCGTTTTGCAACGAATCTTCGGTTTGTTGAGTGTGAAATCAGGTCTTTTTTGACTATGCTACGTTGCTTCGGTTTGTTGAGTAGACATTGGTAGGTGCGGCGATTACAACAAAATCCGCATCCGAATAAGCAGCCTTTGCATCCAGCGTTGCGGTCAAGTTCAGTTCTTTCTCTGCAAGATACTTCTCAATATAATCATCTTGAATTGGAGATTTATGATTGTTAATCATATCCACTTTCACTTGCACAATGTCAACAGCCATCACTTGATTATGCTGTGCTAACAGAACGCTAAGGGAAAGGCCGACGTATCCGCGCCGTTCAATAGTCGAAACAGCCTTTCCCTCGTACTCCGTTTTACCAGCATCGTCATATTCTGCACCACTCACATGATGGCCTGCTCTGTTGTAACAGGTCACGTTACAACCATCCCGTGCCATTCGGGTGCAGAGCTCTTTGACAACGATCTTCTACTCCACCTTCTCTCGATAATCGCTTCTGTCCGAACATCGCAATCGCAAGTTTCTTACTCATAAATCTTTCCCACAATCCCACTCAATTTCTTCATCTAATTTCAGCCAACACAAAGAGCGGATAGCTCGTGCACCTGTCCGCTGGCTGTCACCCCACCCTCATGGTCGAGATTTCTTCCTGTGCGGCATTTCTGCCGCTCAGAAGGATCAGTCGTTCATTCTTCGGGTAAGAAAATATGAACTTCGGGTTGCGGAGCCTTTCATTCTCTGCCGTCCCCTTGTCCCTATTATGACAGCCGCATATTATTTCACACTCCCCCTGGACGGTAACTACAACTCTTTTACCAAACATCTTCGGCAGCCATGTAAAGAAGGCCGGCCCCTCTGCATCGGGTACTCAACAACAGTTTTACGAAGCAGGTGATAAACTCATGGATTCTCATTGTTTTCTCCTGTTTTTCGCCATCTCCTCAAAACTTCTGAAAAAGCTGTGCCAATTTTGTGCCGCATGGGCCAAAAGTTCGGCGTTTTAGTTCATATAACTGTAAAACACGACCGGTTTTAGTGCCCCATATAGTGTGCAAAACAGGTTCTTTTTGATGATGCTACGTTAGTATGGTTTATCGGCCGCACATTTCTCTCTTCCTTATCTCCAACAGCACTCCGGTCAAAATCACCAGCGAGCAAAGCAGGGTCAGCCACCAGTTTTCGGTAAAGCCGGCGATCAGGTAGCCAACAACACACACGGCAATGACCACAAAGGCGTACTGCATCTGGGTTTGCACATGGTTGATATGGTTGGACTGGGCACCGGAGCTGGACATGATGGTAGTATCAGAAATAGGCGAAATATGGTCACCGCAGACAGCACCAGCCAGGACAGCCGCTACAGAAATGATCATCATGGTCGGGTCCAGTTCAGCAAACATGTTGACCACGATGGGCACAAAAATAGCAAAGGTGCCCCAGCTGGTGCCGGAAGAAAAGGCAATAAAAATTGCAATGCAGAAGATGATCAGCGGCACAAAGTTCATCAGGCTGGAATTCAGATTGATGGCCGAACGTACAAAGGTACCGATACCCAGGGCGTCCGTCATACCTTTCAGAGTCCAGGCCAGCACTAAAATCAGGATGGCGGGCATCATAAGCTTGCCACCTTCGGGAACGGAATTCATAAAATCCTTGAAGCCGATGACACGGCGCGGCAGATACAGAAGCAGCAGGAATCCCACTGTGACCAAACCGGCAAACACCAACGCTTCCGAAGAAGAACAGTTGGCAAAGTCCTCCACCAGATTCTGGCCGCCGTTCAGGTGGCCGGTCCAGATCATAGCTGCGATTGCCGTTGCAATCATGACGACCATGGGCGCAATCAGATCGATGACCTTGCCTTTGGCGTATTTGCCGCCCTCGGTCGGGTCTTTTGTTTCCTGGTTCTGGAACTCTTCCCCGCCAGAGGTGAACAGATCACCTTTGGCCGCGTTCTCTTCATGCTTTTTCATCAGGCCGAAATCGAAGCTACAATGGAGGTGAAGAACACCATATACAGGGTTAAAATTGCATAGAGGTTGAACGGAATGGTTTTAACGAACATCTCAAAACCGGACATGGAGCTGCCCGCCGGAACGTAAGAGTTGACGGCTGCGCCCAGGAAGAAATCGGCGCAATGATGCAGACTGGCGCGGCGGTTGCATCAATGATATACGCCAGCTTGGCGCGGGAAACCTTGTACTTATCTGTGACAGGGCGCATGACAGAGCCAACCGTCAGGCAGTTGAAGTAGTCATCCACAAAAATCAGCGCACCGAGCAGAGAGGTCGTTACCAAAGCGGAGCGCTTACTTTTCAGGTGGCCGGAGGCCCATTCACCGTAAGCGCGGGTGCCGCCGGATTCCTGCATGAGCATAACGATCATGCCCAAAAGGATCATGAACATCAGAATGGAAAAATCCACACTATCGATCATTGTGTTAAACAGCGTATCAAACGCAATCCACGGGTGGAATTCTGCCGCCAACAGTGCGCCAAGGGCACACCCCGCAAACAATGACAAATACACTTCTTTGGTCAGCAGTGCCAGCGCAATCGCCACAATGGGCGGCATCAGTGACCACCATGTTCCTACAAACATCCTTTATTCTTCCTTTCCTCTTTTGATCTAATCAAAGTTATTCTAACATATTGTCCATGCCGATTCAATACGTAAAAAATAATATATCCTAGATAACGTTGTTTATTTTTCCCCTTCGCATTCTCTTTCTTTTGACGCAAGCTGCACCCAAGAATCAGATTTTTTTGCCAGAAATCGATATTTTTTGGTGTATGCCAATACCATCTTGCTGCACTCTATGCTATAATAAAGTCAAATGCCATATAAAAATTGGCCACTACCGCCATTTTTGTCCTATTTTGTTATTTGCTATGCCCAACATCCCGGACCGGACTACAAACGTTCCCCAGAAATCCGCGCCGCAAAGTCAAAAAAGGAGGGCCCACCATGTTCGTCCAGAAAGTACCACATATCAAGGACCAGTTTTTGACGCAGGAAGCGCAGCATGGAGCTGGAAAGCGGTCAGATTGCCGTGGGTTGGTATACCAACGAGCAGGACAGCCAGTCTGTTGTACACTCTCACCCGTATTATGAGCTTGTACTTCCCCTGGTGGGCAGCAACGTGCGCTATTCTGTGGACGGCAACATTTATGATATAAACCTGGGGGAATGATCATCTTCCTGCCCGGTGCTACCATGCGGGCATGTTCAATATCACGGATAAGATTTCTGAACGTCTGATTGCCCAGATCAACGCCGAGCTATGGCAGGAAGCCCTGCTGGCCAGCGGGCTGGTTGCCCCCACATGGCTGGGGCAGCTGGTGATCCTGGATGCAGACGCCGTCACCGCATGGGATCTACGCGGCTTATTTGAGCGGATGGCCCAGACCGCTTACTTACACGGCAGCACCCAGCACATGGTGCAGCGGTGCGAGCTGGTGGAGCTTTTGCTGCTGATGGACCAGATCGTGGCCGAGCGCCGCACGGCACCGCCCAGCGCTACAAGTGCCCTGGTTGCCAAGGCCGTTGCTTTTTTGCAGGCCAATTATACCGACCCGAACCTAACCGTTGGCAGCCTTGCCAAATATACCTACACCAGCCGGGAGCATTTGTCCCGCGCGTTCAAAACCTACACGATGGAAAGTGTACACGGCTATTTGACCAACCTGCGTATGCAGCATTGCCGCCGTGCCATTGCCGCCGGCGCCAGCGTGCTGGATGCCTGCAACGCCAGCGGTTTTACCAATTACACCAGTTTTTTGAAAACTTTCCGCAGTTTATACGGCATTACGCCGTCCGAATATCGCAACCAGCTGCGGCGTACGCCGGAGCGGGTTCACTTTACCCCATAAACAATGTAAGCCGCCCGATATCAAGTCTTGGACAACTTTTTCCCAAATAAATTTGAAAAAGGCACAAAAGCAGGCTCATCAAAGCCAAAGCAGTTTTCAATCTGCCCTTGGCTTTGATGAACCTTTATTCAAAAGAAAAGAGCCATCTACAGTTCACTGCATCTCTGCATGACACCTGAAATGGCTCTATCATCACTGTGCTATATACAAATCTTTTCGTTCGCTCAAAATCTGATCTTTCGTTCTGCCTACCACCACTCCGCCGACCACCTGCGGTATCATAAAAATCACAAATCCGCCGATCAGCATTTGAAGTGCTTCTATCCCCTGCGGCTGCTGCATCAGAAACGAAAGCACCGCCGTTGCCAACATCACACTGCCCAGCAGATAGAAAGTCCATGCCGAACAATGATGCAGAAATACCACAAACCACTTTATCAGCCACACAGCAAGAATCAGTGGCAGGGTCATCATCGCCAGAACCAATTTTAACAGCCATCGAATCGCTTTCATATCCTTTCTCTGGCCGGCATATTCGCCCTGGCCCGCTTTGTTTTGGGCAGCTTCTGCTTACTGTCTTTCACTGCCTTTCTATAAAACCCAAAAGGCCGGACACTTTATTGCAGCGTCCGGCCCGAATTTGTTTATTGGGTGCGGCTGGGGCAAACCTGCCCAGCCGGTTTACAGGGTAACTTTTTTAGGTTCAACAAACGGAACAACGTGTGCCACTGCCTCCTGCAGGGTAAGGGGAGACTGGTTGTTATCCAGGTCGATCAGCTTATACTTGCGGTTGCCCATGCCAAGCTCCTGCATGTAAGAAAGCTGGCGCAGGCCATGGCGGGTCTTGATGCGCTCCACCAGGTCGTGGTGATCTTCCTCCTTCATGGCATAGATCAGGTCCACGCTGGCCTGGTCAATGGCGCAGATATCCAAAGATGCCAGGATGCCCACGTTGGGGGTAACGACCGGTACCGCGCTGACGGCCTCGCGTCGCAGGAGACAGACATGTTGCGCATGACGTTGATGAAGGAGATATGATCCTTAAAGTAATCCACCGTTGCCTTGGCAGATTCCGAGATGCGTTCCATCAGCTCTTCCTCGCTGATGGACCACATGTTGTCAGAGCCGACAGCGGTGTGGATCTCGGCCTTGCCGATGCGGCCATCGGCGCAGCCAATGCCAATGTTCTTGTTGGAACCGCCAAAGCCGCCCATCGTGTGGCCCTTAAAGTGGGTCAGCACCAGCATGGAATCATAGTTCAGCTGGTGGGAGCAACGTGCATTTCGGTAAACCACTTGCCGTTCTTTACCGGCAGGGCTGCCACGCCGTCCTCGTCCATAATATCCACCGGGCAGAACGTCCAGCCGTTTATTTTCAGGGTTTCGCGGTGCTGTGCGGTGGTGTAGCGGTCGCCCTCGTAATAGGTATTGGTTTCCACAATGGTGCTGTTGGGGATCTGTTCCATCAGGCTCTTGACCCAGGGACGTGGATGATGTTGGGGCCGTTCTGCTCGCCGGTGTGCAGCTTAACAGCCACCTTGCCGGTCAGGTTGCCCTGAATGGCGGCATATGCCTTTTTCAGGCCCTCTGCCGAAAGATCACGGGTAAAAAACACAACGGATTCGCCGCCGGTGCGCTCTGCATATGGCTGGTAATGATCGCCGCCAATGCCTGCTTTAACCTCACTCATGGAAAAATTCTCCTCGCTTCAGTAGACAACGCCGTATCATTCCCGCTTTGCACTCAGAATGATAGGGATTGCTTTTATTGTATCGTTTTCTGTATGTTTTTGCAATATTCAATGTTTGAAATTGCATGGTCAACATATTTTCGACATGCTTAATATTCAACATGCTTCGCATATTCGCTCTTCTGCTGGTTTACTTTTTCACATCTTTTGCTCGCCCTTACTTTGTGCTTGCTCAACTCTTAATTCACATTTTTTGGGCACAAACAGCTTTATGCAGTCGGTTCCTTCCAATTTCAACAGCTGGATTTTTCGCTCAACACCACCCGCATAACCGATCAGGCTGCCGCTGGCACCCACCACACGGTGCAGATGATGAGCGAAATGGGGTTATGTCCCACGGCTCTGCCCACCGCCTGGGCGGACAGGCGCGCCGTGCCATGCTTTGCCGCAAGCCGGGCGGCCAGCGCGCCGTATGTTGTCGTTTGCCCGTATGGGATTTGCAGCAGCAGCGCCCACACTTCCTGCCGGAAGTCTGACCCGATGGGATGCAGCGGCGGCATAAAATCCGGCATTTTTCCGCTGAAATACACATCCAGCCAGCGCTTTGCTTCGGTCAAGGGCGGGGTTTCGCGCTCCGTGCTCTGTGGGGCCAGGCCCGCCGCATAATACTTTGCGCGGTCAAACCACAAACCGGTCAGGCCCACTTCATCCGCTGCCAGCAGAATTTCCCCCAAGGGGGACTGATAATGCGCGGCGCAGAGGTAGTACTCGCAATCCTCCGGTGCCTCGTGATCCTTCAAGTAGGTGTCGCGGATGCAGTTTACAGCGAAGCCCTCGTAGTACTTCACGCCCTGAGCATCTGCAACGGGGTCCTTGCGGTC
>ENA-OQHY01001091-OQHY01001091.1-human-gut-metagenome-genome-assembly--contig:-NODE-1091-length-12706-cov-5.725733_pt1 | contig 12706 bp, 14 predicted proteins | sample MGYA00242570_ERZ504733 | MGnify/ENA primary metagenome ERZ504733 (study PRJEB26092, sample SAMD00036219) | human gut metagenome | host: Homo sapiens | study: EMG produced TPA metagenomics assembly of...
TCTGCTTGTAGGACGTTGTAGGTAATCCGAGCATGTATAACGCAGGAGTATCAGCGGCTACAGGAAAGAAGGTTGATTTCCTGCGTCGTTTTTGTTCTGAACAGATTGATACCGGCAACCAGGATCACCGCGATCACAATTCCGATCACAACACAGAGAGCAAGCATCGGAAGCGTCGGATTGGTGATTCCGGTAACCTTCTTCTCTGTTTTCTGAACCGCCTTCGCAGCCTTCATCGGAACTCTGTGTCCCCTCACCAGAAGTCTGTGCGTATTCACCGCATAAGGCGTACAAGTAACCAGCGTTACATAATCATCCCCATCCGTGATACCCAGAGACTCTGTCTGCTCTGGAAGAACGGTAAGAATCTGATCCACCTCGTAGGCAAGAGTCTTACCCAGCACATGCAGGTAAAAAACATCTCCCTCTTCCACAAGATTCAGATCTGTAAAAAGTTTCGCACTTGGAAGTCCTCTGTGTGCCGACAAAATACAATGGGTACTCTTGCCGCCAACCGGAAGACTGCTGCCGAACAAATGACCGGCGCCCTTCTCCAGAGACTCATCTGTCGTGTAATGATAGATTGGAATGCTCACATCGATCACAGGAATCTCCACATACCCCATCATTCCATCACCATTCAGGTTCAGAAGAGACTCATATGTACTGTCCGTCTGGCCATCCCTCACGGAAAAAGCATCCGGCACACTTTCCTGCTTGATCTGTTCGTTATACTCCTGAGCTGCCTTCCACATACTGTCAATCTTCTCCGAATTATCATCCGAAGAAACACTGCTGCTATAATTACTGATCAGCAGGCTGTCCCTGTACCGGTTCCAGGCATCACTGACCATTGGATACAGCAGTATGGACAACCCTATCAGAAACAGCAAACCAAGTCCAATATAATTTTTCTTCTTATTCTTTCTCATAGGTTTCTCCATACTGTTGTATTTACCACTCCCGGCCCCCGAAAGGGCCGGGCGGTAAAAGATTTACTACTTTATTTTAATACTTGCTTTGTCGTTGCTTATAAATAATTTTTGAATTGAATCGATCCGGCAATCAAACGATTACTCCTCAGATCCTTTTCTGCGGCTGATGAAGAAAGCACCAGCAGCGCCAGCCATAACTACAACACCGATGATAGTGAAGAGGTATGTTCCCATGCCACCTGTGGATGGAAGGGAGGAAAGTTTGGTATTGACAAAGTTACCTGCACCAACAGTTACTTCATCCGTCTCATCTACTGTAATTGTAAATGCTTTATTCTCAGAATTTACTTTATAACCTGTCGGTGCTTTTGTCTCTTTGAATTCATAGCTGCCTTCATCAAGACCTGTAACTTTTAATGTACCGTTTGTTGCTACTAATGTAGTTGTAGCATTCTGTTCTTCATCCAGAGCAACCTTGTACTCACCATTTGTTACTTTCACAACACTAATTGGTGTTTTTGTTGCCTCAGCACCTTCTTTTTCAGCAGGAGTTACCTTTAATAACTGGAACTCTGCGCCATTCAGTGTAGTTCCTTTTGTATCAACTTTCTTTAAAGTAACATTTCCCATAAAACCATCTACTCTACTCGGAGTATACTCAACAGTCTCTGCACTTGCTGTAGCACAGTTGTTATATGTGTGATCATTTTCTACTATAGCACTATATTTTACTTCAATTGTTGCACCAGCTTCTGTAGTTGAAATAGAATCACTTAAATCTACAGTATATGTTACAGTTCCATCTTCATTAGAAACAGCAGTTGCTTTTGATTTATCTACAGTTACAGGGTTTCCAGCAATTTTAACACTATCAAGAACAAAGGTGTCTGCCTTCAGACCTGTTGAAGTATCTATTACTTTGAAAGTTGTTAAATTCTCATTAGCAGCATTTGTTTTTGGTGCCATCTGTGTAGTTACTGTAAAGTTTACACGCTGTCCTCTGTGAACAAACTTATCCCCTGTCTCTTTTGTAACCTTATATTCTGACATTTTAGCAACTACATCAGCTGATTCACTAGCCATATAAGTATCATTATCTTTGTAAGTATTTGCTACCATAAGACTATAAGTACCTTTGGTATCAAATGCACGAATAACATATGCACCGATTGGAAGTCCAGAAAATACATGACTTGTTCCATGTTCTGTTGCTGTAAAATCTACAATTTGCTGTGCATCTGCTGCATTTCTTAATCCATCAGAATCAGTAATCTGGAATGCACCGGTTTTATCATCTTCTGAGACATAAGGACTAGCCCAATCAACGACCTTCCATGTCTGATTTCCACCAGTCAAATCAAGATAGATAATATTATACACTTTCAATGTAGTATTTACATCAGCTGCTAAATTTGTAACAGTAATATCATTTGTGTATTTATCTTCTACCTTGTCTGCAAATACCGCTGTGCACATAGACAGTACCATAACCGCTGCCACTAATAATGCACCAATCTTTTTAAATAAATTTTTCATAAGGTTTGCTTCTTTCTTTCTCTGCATTTTTTTTTTCGCCCTTCATCGGCATTTACAATTAATGTGTTACGATCTCTTTGCTTCTTCCTCCCTTCGTTTATTATTTATAAACAACAGGAGTGCAGTTGCAAGAATCGCTACACCACTGATTGTAAATCCATAGGTTCCCGGACCACCGGAGTTTGGTAATGAATAAAGTTTAGCATTGGTAAGCTGGTAAATCTTTTCATTACCCTTTGGACTAACAGTATCATCACCATGTGTTACCGTTATATTTCTGTCGCTTCCTACTATGATTTTCCATGGTTTTGCAGATAACTGATATCCAGCTGGTGCTTTTCTTTCAACCAATACATAATTTCCAATTGGAAGGTTCTCTATAGAAACCTTTCCATTTTTGTCAGATACATACTGCTTAATCGGATCACCTGTTTGTTCTCCGTCCGTATTAGCTTTATATAAATCAAATTCAGCACCTGACAACTTCTTTGTATTGGTCTCAGCATCAACTTTCTCAAAATCAATATTCACAACTGTTTTTTTATTAGTGAATTCGGCAATTCCAACTCGTCCGTCTGTTGTATTTCCATTCTGTGGAACCTTATTTTGCTTTTTGTCTGTTCCCATAGTGAATGTAATACCATTTGACAAATCTTCAGCAATTGCACTGTCACAATTGGTTCCTTTACCTGTTACAATACTCTGTAATTCATAACTAGTGTTGTCTGAAGACTCTTTAACTACATAATCACCTCGGGACAGTTCACTTAATTTCTTATTATCAAGTTCAAGTTTTGCGTTGGCTTCACCTACAAGCTCAAATACTGCAGTTGCTTCTTTTCCGCCTTTTGCAATCTTTGCAGTTGCAGTTGCAACATCTCCATTTTTGTCTGTAATTGTGAATCTAAATGTTTCTTCCTTCTCAGCTTGTGCATCCAGTTTTTTAACGATCTGCAATTCACCAGCAATCACCTTCACAGTATAAGTGCCTGTTGATGCTACACTTGAATCAACACTAATTCCACCCTTTGGTTGTTCAACTAAATCAGGTTTTGGAGCATTTTCAGCTGTATATACTTCTTCATCCGGCTCCTTAATCTTAGCTAGTTTTTGTTTTCTTACTTCTTTTGAATATGGATGATAAGTAACCGTTAACTGATACTCCTCCACCTTTTCTCCAACTGAATTAGCAAGGTGCTCATCAGCATTTCCCCTAACTATTTTATAAGTATAAGTGAAATATCCTACTGCATCCTTAGAACCAGGATATATATACTGATATCGTCCTTCACTGCCAATGGTTAACTCTTTATCCGTATTTAATTTCTTAATATCAGCATCTTCCAAATCAGGTAATTTAACACTATTCTTACCAGCATCCATAGGCTCCACAGCCGTTAAAGTTTCCTTTTTATTGAGCTGTACAACTTTTATCGTTTCAGCAAGTTCATTTCCAAAATTCTTTGCCGTTATTGGATCACCTTTGAATACTGTTATTTTTTTACTGCCGATATTTAAATTAAGAAGCTTAACATTAACAGATGGTTGCTCAAACTCTTTAATACCACCGCCATTCAGATAAATACCTGAATCTGCACCATTAGTAGGAATCATGTTTCCACCAATGAAGTCGTCTTTCGCCTGAATCCGGAAACTTGCATTCCAACCTTTGTCATTCTCGTTCTCTGTGGCTGCATTTCCAATTCTGGCCGCCTGTTCTTTCCAGGTAATTTTAGTTGTACCGTCACCCCGTTCAACAATCGTAACTTTTCCCACTACCGAACCTGTAGTACTATCTGTCCAGATAATTTCCTTCGATCCGTCGTTATTGGTTTTAATTTTTCCTGTTCCCAGCCTACTGTTAGTTGCCAAATCATTTAACCCATCATCCGTAAGCTTAAATCTTGCATCAATCACATCTACGATTTCTTTAGGCTGCACTGTAAACAAATCACCAATACTACCAGCAATAACATTAAATGTGTTTACTAAGTCGTTTAGACCACTAGTATCATACGCATACTTCTTAGTACCATCGCTAGATTTAGTTGCTATATATTGGCTCAGAAATTCGCTTCCGGTTATTGATTTATGACGGTAGTATTCGTATTTGTATCCGTGTCCGCTGTTACTTGATGTAGAAGAATGTCCTAATTTCCAGTTAAAACTACCCGCATCATTAAGCCCAACACCAACCGTATACAAAGTTGCCTGTTCTTTTATAGAATTCGCATTATTAACTGCATTATTGGCAACCATACAATTCCAGTTATCATTATTATTATGTCCTGGCAAACCATCTGTCATAAACACTACATACTTATTTTTTTCGTGCTTTGCACTTGATAACTGATTTCTAGCAGTCGCCAATGCAACTCCCATTGGTGTTCCACCGGAAGCATCCTTGTTATCAATTGTACGCTTTAAACTTGACACATCTTCATTGTTGTTTAATTGCTTAAATTTCGAATTCGTTATTGAAGTATTACCTCCCTCACTTCCACTATACCAGATTATTGCTATTTCACTCTCCGGTGATTTAGACTTTAAGGTATCTATAAAAGTGTTCGCTGCATTTTGTAATGCTACAAGCTTGCTAGTATTAGTATTAGCTATGCTATCATTCATAGAATCACTAGCATCCAATACCATTACTACACTCGCACCTTGTGCCTCCACATCTCCTTCGCGTCCAGTTGTTTCTGCATTCAGATTAATCTTATAAATTCTATTCTCATAATCAACAACTTTGGCTGTTTTGCTACTGGTAAGATTATTTTCGGCTTCTTCCTTCTCAGTGTAGTTAATGATCTGTTTGTTCTCAATTTCATTCGTACCATCTGCTTTATAAAGCTTAGCAGTTGCCTTATTATTTTCAACTGATACTTTTACTTTATAACTCTCTGTAGATTTAACATAGCCAGACGGTGCCTCTGTTTCTGTCAATGTATAAGTTCCGACTGAAAGATTTTCAAACTTCAAAAGACCATTTTCATCAGATGTTACATTATACGTTTTCGCTGAATCACCATCCAATGTAAGAGTAAATTTTGCTCCAGGTAATGACTGATTGCTTGTATTTACCTTTGTAATTTCGAGACTGGCTACATTGTTGCGTGTATTAGTAACCGTTACCTTCGCATCACTACCTAACTCAATTTTTCCTGATGCTTTATCAGTTGTATTAACATCCTCTGCCGCCTCAATACTGTACTCAGGATTTCCATAATCCGTTGGATTAAGATTGATCTCGTTAACCTCAAAGCTTGTTCCAGCTAAAATTTGTTCAAGAACTACTGTGTATCCTGCAGGAACTGAAGAAACAACACCATTAACTGCACTTCCACACACAGTCTTATTTTTTGCCTTCTTTAATGGTCCATTTTCACTTGTATAATAATTTCCTTCAGAATCTTGCAGATAATAATTTCCTGTATACTTCTGACCATTCAACTTTATCTCAAAATCAAATTTATCATTTACAGGAATATCCCCTTTAATCTTTTTGGTAATACACAGCTTACGACTATTTTTCTCACTACACTTGTTAGTAAAAATTACCCATGGTCTACTGCCAACTGTAGCTTCGTTAGAAATAACATTTCCATCCTGACTTGTTGTCACTTCATCATTGATGAAAACCTTATCATATTCGTTCTTTGATACACCAAGTTCTTTAATCCTATATTTCGTATTTGCCTTAAGTCCAGAAAAAGTTGCGTACTGACCAGGTTTCAATGTAAATACCTTATCCTCACTGAATTCAACTTTTCTACCATCGTCTAAAATACCATTAGGAGTTGATGGAACATAATTTTCTTTTTCATCCTTAACAAGTAACTGAAATTTAAACTTTACATCTGCATACTTCTCTTTATCTGTATTACTCAACTGTTTCTGAACCTTAACAGACCCATCCGGAACTGTTGGAAGATTGAACTTAAGCTTACAGTTGGAATCACCCTTACCTCTTTCGAGATAATAGAAATTAATTGTATGCACTGTGTAATCTTTGAAAATATCCTTTCTGCTAACAAAATCTCCTTCTTTTTCTGCTCCTGCCTCTTTAAATAAATTTTTTAAAGTATAATTGTTACTACCAACTTTAACTGTACCCTCAGCAAAATCAATAGAACCAGACACTGAATTATGAATACCACCAATATCCAACACCAAAACGCCATCGATGTAAACCCATACATCATCATCTCCAGAAAACTCAAATACCATATTATTACCATTAATTTTTCCGTCTTTTGGCTGAATGAATTTAGCTGACATTGTCATACCAAAATGGAAATCTGGAGATTTTTCTGAAATTTGAGGAATACCCCAGTATTTATGATCACCTAATGTATTGAATGGAAAGAAACTTCCATGTTTCGAACCTTGTTGTAGGTCTATTGGATCTTTACTACTTCCTGGTACCTTATATACAGTAAACTCTTTTGTATTTTTTATTAAACTGTGCAAAAATTTTTAGTACTATCATATTCATAGTAACCATCTGCATCTTGTTTAAATAAGTAATTTGCATCAGAATAAAACTCCTTGCCCGTACCTTCCTTCGTTGAGAATAAATACGAACTACTCTCTTTTTTACCCTTATCTACTATCGGATATGAATCTTCTCCCAATCTCTTTTGCATAATGCCAAGAGAGAGATCAGATGGCCCTCTATACTTATTATAATCCTCGTTTCCTCCATCACTTCCATTACTAAACTTCAAAGAATGACCTTCATTTATTCCAGCAGTATCGTAATTAAACATATTGATAGTAATACCTCTTTTAGCACTATCAACAGTTTCCTCCACACCATAACTACTAGTTGTCTGTACAGAAGTGAAATCATCTGCCAACCATACAACTGAGAAAGTAGAAAAACTCTCTGTTTCAAAGTTTGCACTTTCAATCTCTCCATTGTCGGTTGTACTTACTTCAGCCTGTCCATCGTTGCTCATATTAACAACTTCTGTGACATTACCATTTGCATCCTCCACAAAATGTACCAGAGATACATTCATGTTTTCCTGTGCTGTATCTGTTTCAGCTACATCTTCTGGGATTTCTGCTTCTTTGTAGGCTATAGATACCCTGACACTTCCGTTCTGCGCTTCGATCTTAGTTCCATCGTCATTCAGAAAACTAATATCGTATGCAAGAAAACCTGCTACTGTATAACTCTCATTTTCTGCACCCTCGTGAAGCTGTTTCTCGATATCTGCATACTGGTCAGAACCTTTCTCGATCGGAGTCACAACAAACTGTGCACCTTCCGGAATAACGCCCTTCGCTGCTGTTGCAGTTACAACTACATTACCAACTTCCTGGGAATAAGAAACTTCTTCGCTTTCCAGAACATCCTCAGGCTCTTCTGCCTCATCACTGCTGTCAACAACCTGTGCCATATCACTTCTTATGTAAGCCTCGGTTCCTTCCCAGGAAACCTTGTACCAGGTTGCTCCGTCCTCTGCTGTTACGGTATCCAGAAGTGTGAGCTGTGTTCCTGCGTTTACAGTTGCCAGAACCTCTGCCTCGATAGATGGGCTGACACGAAGATTCGTATCGTCTCCCAGAACCTCGATCAGGCTTGTCTCACCATTCTCATCTGCTGCCGGAACATCCTCCGGGCTCGCAATATCCTCTGCCGGTTCTTCCACCACATCCGGATTCTCTGCCGGCGCTTCGGTAGGTTCAGCATCCGGATTCTCTGCTGCCGGTGTCTCAGCTGCATCCTGCTCAGGCTCGTCCGAAATATCCACTCCGTCCGTAAGCTCCTCTGATGCGATAGACACCTCGTCCTCATTACTGGAAACAGCTTCCGCCTCGACATCTGCTGTCTCAGGAGAATCCCACATAACGGCAAAAACAGCTGCGTTGCCAGTCTCAACCTGAAGTGTCTGGATCTGTTTGCCCTCGTTGACATTCAGAACCTTCAGATCCTCGTTGGCCTGTAAGGTGTTAACATCAGTATCACCGGTACTGCTGTTATAATGAAGCTTCTCAACGGTTACACTCGTGCTGGCTGCATCGGTAAGCTCCGGTGCTGCCGGTGTCTTGTACTCAAAAGTTACTCTGACTCTGCCGTTCGGCTCGACTCTGTTTCCGTCGCCATCAGCAAAATACACATCATACGCAAAAAACCTCTCAGGCTGCTGCCCTTGTCTGTAGCTGCTGCTGAAAGCTTCTGAGAAACTGTATCATAAGATACGGATGAATTCTCGTTTACGCCGTCAGCCTTCAATGCTGTATTCTGCGGAAGAGCTCCGTCCTCCAGTGCCTCTGCTGTTACTTTAACAGAATCATTTTCATATGTAAGCGTCGATTGCTGCGCCTGTTCCGTTTCCTCCTGGTCTGCGCTGCTTACATCCGGTGTCGATTCTTCGGCCGCTGGTTCAGATGTAATTTCGCCATCTGTAAATATATCCTCCGTTCCATCTCCGAACGCCTCACTCGCGGAGATCGTATATGCACTCGGCATACAGGATACCATCAACGCCAAAGCCACCATAAATGCCAGGAGTTTTCTGATCTTATTATTCCTTAATTTTTTCATACCTTTCCCGCTTTCCTATGTGTGCATTAACGTGTACTGTATTTCTTATTACTTTACTTCTGTTTATATTCCTTTCTCTTAAAAAAGCTTCATGTTTTTAGCCGGTGAGTAAACAGGTTACACCTTTTCAATATTTTACCCTTATGTGATTGTAGTGTCAATATACCAGGCATTTTTGGTAAGGATATTGACATTATCAGATGCTATCGAGAATCAGTCTTCAACTCCTCCTTCTTAACTTACTCGTTCACTGGTTCTTTTCGTCTGATTTCTCCGATAAAATCTGACTATTCGTGATATTTATTATACAACACTACCAGTTGTTTTGTAAGGCCCGTTTTTTCAAAAAAAAGTGCCTCTGTCACTATTTTAACATGAATTTCTTCAGCTCATCCCGCTTCTTGACATTCAGCTTGCAAAAGATATCCGTAAGGTAATGCTTGACAGTATTAATGGAAATCCCCAGATGCTCTCCGATCTCCTTATTGGTCCATCCCCCACTTGCCAGCATGGCAATAGAAAACTCCATCGTCGACAGCTCCCCCGTAACCTTTCTCCGGTTTTCCGGATTATGAAGCGCCATCCAGCCCCTGCTGAAACGAAATCACACCCTCCGTGATCCGCTGATACGCTCCGGATCCCGGTTCCGGATACAAGCCTCGATCAGCCCCCGCAAAAGCCCATGATGCTCAATAAAAGGCTCCAGAAACCCATCCATCTTCGCCAGCTCCCAGCTCCGGAGCATCTCCTCCTGTGCCTCCTGCTTATGCTTTCGGTTGATCGCACACACCGCCATCATACAGTGGATATACGTCATACTGATCGGATACGACCTATCCGCCATAAACAAAGCAGCCTTCCCCATCCCATAAGCACTCCATATCTCCCCGTTAAGATAAGTATGGTGCGCCATCACATACGTGGCAAAAAGCCTCAGCCCCTCAGGAAGCATCCTGCTGTACTCCCCAAAAGCAGGCATCCCATCCGTAGGCAGATGAAGCAAAACCGCCCCCACATACCCCGCCAGAAGACAGGACGCATAAACATCCTTAGGAACCTTCTTCTTCATAGCAATCTTCACACAGGACTGGATCCCCTCCATCCCCCGCTTAGCCGCCGCCACATTCCCCAGCGTCAGATTAGAATACCCATACAAAATACACGCCGAAAGCTTCAGCTCAATAACCCTGCTGGACAGATACCCCCTCGTGATCTCACAACACTCCTCCGCCTGCCCCGTAAAATAAAAAAGCTCAGCCCGCGCAATATTCCTCAAATCCACATCCACAAACCCCTCAACAACCTCCCGAGCCCTCCTAGGCTCAAAAGACGAATTCAAAAGCGGCAAAACCACATAATCACACATACAACCCACTCTCCTCCAAAATCCAGGCAGCCCCCAAAAGACCACCCTCAAAACCAAACCAACAAACCTCCGAAGCCCTCACACAAGCCACATCAACACACATCCGAAGCCCATCTCTCAAGCCACATCAGCACACATCCGAAGCTCATCTCTCAACCCTCATCAGCACACATCCGAAGCTCTTCTCTCAAGCCACATCAGCATACATCCGAAGCTCATCACACAACCCTCATCATCACACATCCGAAGCTCTTCTCTCAAGTCCCACAAAACAGTCACCAAAACTCCGGATATCAATCAACCAGTCAATCAGTCAACCAATCAGGCCAACCATATTTTTCCATAATTATAATCCAAAATACTCCAAAAATAAATTTAAATATTACACAAAAACACCACACCCTATCCAAAACAGCCTCTATCCCCCAATCCCCTCACGACAAATCGCCAAAAACTCACCCCACCCACATCCAACGCAGCGCCGATGCCTACCACCTCCCGGCACATCACAAGGAAACTCAGCCCCTGCAGCCATCCAGCGCAGCGCTGATGGCCCACCACCTCCCGGCAAACCACCACACCTCACACCCCCAAAAACCAGAACGGACAGACTGCCAGCGGGACGGCTGCATGGTCGGGACCCGGTGCGTCGGAGTAAGCCGCTGGTCATACTTGGCGCCTGAGGCACCTGGCGGAAGGTACTCTGCGGCCACAAGCCGCAGAGTAAGCCCCATCTGTCTGAGCCAGGTACGCATCAGCGTACATGGCGAGTTATGGGCGCCCTGCACGACAGCGCCTCAGACGCTAGAATGACCCGGCGAAACGACCGCACCAGGCACGCCCCTGCAGCCGCCCCGCTGGCAGACTGTCCGTTCGTCCCTCCCTCCATTCATCCCACAAAAAAAGAGCCCCCAGGCCCAAACACCCGGGAACTCTCCCAAAACCAAACAACATCATCTCCCACTCCGCAACTTCCTCAGCTCCCTCTCCAACCGATCCGCACGCGCCTTCTCCCTCAACGTATTCACCCTCTCTTCACTCCGCCCCTGTTCAATCCCTTGAGCGATTCCCTGGCTAATTCCCTGGCTGATTCCTTGGCTAATTCCCTGTTCAATCCCTTGGGCGATTCCTTGACTGATCCCCTGTTCAATCCCCTTATTAATCCACATCTGCTCAATTTCAAAACTCTTCATATATGCCACCGTAACCTTTCCATCATCTTTAACAACCCTGACCATCTCCAGCAACTCCCTCAAAACATCATTTACCGCATTCACCTCCCTGGTATCTTCCATAAACCGAAGCAGCGCCACCAGCTCCTCCGGCACACCCGCACCATCCCCCTTCGTATTCAGAAAAACCGTCCTCATCCCATCATCATACTCCATCTCCGGAATCTCCTCACACATATTCCGGATCGTATACACCATCCTACCCCGATCAAACGATCATACGAACAGACAAAGATCACAAAAACCCTCTTAAGCTTCCCGAAACCCTCACCCTTCTTCAAACACCGGCTGTCAATGATCGCATGGTAAAACCTCACCCGCTTCGGCAGATCCTTCAGACTCACAACATCACCATTATTATCCGGCTCAATATCAAAAACAGAAGGATCCGCCAAAACATCCATCAGCTCCTCCTCAGCCAGAACATCAAGCCGCGCCCCGCGAAAACCCTCATCTCGGCCACCAAAAGCCTCTGCGCAACAACCCGCAGCCTCCCGATCTCACGCCCCAGCACCACCTGCAACAGCAACCTGCAAAACCTCTCACCAATACCAGGAAACGTCATCACCGCGTTAAACAAAAAATCATCCAGAAGATTCATATCCTCAAGCCGCTTCCTCTGCATAAGCTTCCTCCTTTCACTATGATGGCAAAAGAAAAAACCTCACACAACCAACCGGCTCCTCCCCGCCATATTTATACAACCAACCATATGGGGATCAGATAGCCGAACGGCCCAGAATGTTCCCAGATATGTATCTTCAGTATAACCACCCCACCAGCAAAAGTCAACAAAAACCCTTCGACAAAAACCGCCAAAACCTCATTCCACTGCATCCACCACAGCGCCGATGCCACACTCCCCCCACAACGCATCCACCACAGCGCCGATGCCCATCCCCTCCCGGCACACCACAAGGAAACTCAGCCCCTGCAACCATCCAACGCAGCGCTGATAGCCCACACCCTCCCAGCACACCACAAGGAAACTCAGCCCCTGCAGCCATCCAGCGCAGCGCTGATGGCCCACCACCTCCCGGCAAACCACCACACCTCACACCCCCAAAAACCAGAACGG
>ENA-OQHY01001092-OQHY01001092.1-human-gut-metagenome-genome-assembly--contig:-NODE-1092-length-12692-cov-2.953442_pt1 | contig 12692 bp, 21 predicted proteins | sample MGYA00242570_ERZ504733 | MGnify/ENA primary metagenome ERZ504733 (study PRJEB26092, sample SAMD00036219) | human gut metagenome | host: Homo sapiens | study: EMG produced TPA metagenomics assembly of...
CCTGATTCGGGCATAGAAAAAGCAGGAGACCTTTTCAGATTTCCTGCTTGTTGTGCCGCATGAAAAGCGGCGATTATTAAATTGTAATGTGAGCAATCAATAGCTCAAACTGAAGTTTATCTTCTGCCAATGATTTTCCAACAACATAAACACCAACCAGCATTTCTCCAATTGACAATCCCAATAGTAAGCCTGAAATAAAATCTTTAAAATTCGAACCTCCAAATGCATATGAAAGAGCCTGTACTGCAATACCCATTACAATAAGTATAATTCCATATAACAAATTTTTTTGTTTTTCCAGCTCTTGTGTTCTTCTTAGCAAATCTAAAATTTGTTCATCATCATAAATACGAACACTTTTTTCTTCTGACATCTCACCATCCATCAGTTCTGCCACTGTAACTTCAAGTTCTTCACACAAACTTTTTATAATGGAATAGTCAGGCATACATTTGCCAGTTTCCCATTTAGAAATAGTCTTATTGGATACGCCAAGCTTCTCTGCTAATTGTTCCTGTGTTAGATTTTTCTGTTTTCTCTTTAATGCTATAAATTTTCCTGTAACTAATTGATTCATATGTATTCCTCCATTCATTTGATGATATAAAGGTACTTCTTTTATCATTAAAATAACATCCCTTGTAAGTAGAATATAGGTGGAATCTCTGTAAAATAGCCAAATATACCATAGTAAACTCAACAGAAACTTCAAAGTTTCATTTTCTTTATTTTACCACGGAGATGTGAATTTGCAATGAACATTCTAAAACTTGTTGCCCAGGAATGATTGCTTGCAATCGTTCCTGGGCGGCAAGTCCACAAAGGGGTAGCTGGCAAAGCCAGCGCAGGGGAAGTGTAGCTTCCTCTGGATGATTGGAGCAAAGGACTTTTGCGAAAATCATCAGCTCCCTGCAAGGGGCTTTCGGCAGAACGCAATCACCATCTTTAGGTGGTGTATAATTGCGCCCTGTTTCTCAACAGGTTTTTTAGCTCCCGTTCGGTTGCTCATTTTCCTTTCGGTTCGCAATCAGCATATTCAGCTTCTTTTGAACCGCTTCGCTGTGGAAGATGAAAGTCAGAAGCTCCATCACATCATCGTCCGTCAGAATGGTCGGTTCTCTCAAAAAGGTTTCCAACATTCCGGCACGAGTACAAAGGCGGTGGGTTCTCTCGCTTCGGGTCAGTCGCTTGATTTCGCTTTCCAGTCGCTTTTCCTTGTGCTTGGCTGCGGTCAGCTTTTTCTCCGCAACATACTGTTCTCGTTTCAGCTTTTCCAACTTCTCATTGGACATCGGGTCAACTCCTTTCGCAATAATGGATAAAACAAAAGCGACCAACTTTTTACGGTTGATCGCCTTTGGCTTAGTCATTATTCAAATGAAATGTAAATAGTTAAATTATCGGGTATGTAGCTGATACTCAATCCTTTTTTCGTCATTAGATAGAAGCGTACCAATAGAAACATAGTCCTGTCCCTTGATTTCTTCTGATACATCCTCAATCACGGAGAAGCCTTCTTGTTTCAACAGCTCCATATATTCGTTATAAGCACTTTCGTCTATATCTACAATGCTGATACTGCAATTCTCGTGTTCTGTATCGAGCATAGCCCACGCAACTGTACCGGACGGAACAGGAAGTCCCTCTGTGTATTCATTCACAGGCCATACACCCTCATCAAGCATCGTAATACTTTCAGATTGTGTATTGCTTGTGTTTCCTGTGCCAGTTGGTGTTGTTCCCAGGTTGGAACACGCTGTCAATGACAGCATAAGTAAAACCGCAAGTATTGAAATATATTTTTTCATAGTTACCTCCTGTTGTTGCGGACTGTTCGGATAATCTGAATGACAGCAAATGTAACAGCGATTATGCCGACCACTAAAATGACTTGTGATGCATCAAAACCGAAGTCCCCTCAACTTGAATGTTTGTCATTGCGTCTGCTTGCCCGATAGCTCCATCTGGCACTTTATCAGATTTTGCAGTAGCATAAATTACAAAAGCAACAACAGCTACCACAAGGGAAGTAACGCTTGAAATAATCCCTTTTCGTTTCTGGGGAGCAGAATTATCAATTCCAAACTGTTCTGCTGTATTGTCAGCAAATTCTTTTGGTGTCCCCAACCTTTCGATTACCTGTTGTTCAGTTTCTCCATGCTCTGCAGCAGAAGCAAAGATTTCATTCAGATCACGCACAACCTCAGTTTTGGCTTTGCGTGATAAATTCAATTCCTTTTCAACCTGCTTAATATATTGTTCTTTCATTCTGACACCTCCGTTTGTTGATAGCTGGCGATAAAGCCATTTACGCAATCTGTGTAGCTTGCCCAAAACATAATCAATTCCTGTAAAACTTCCTTTCCTTTGGGAGTAAGGGAGTAATATTTCTTAGAGCCACCATTAGCTGCCGCTGGTGCTAAACGACATTGAATTAGCTCTGCCTCCTGCAAGCGATACAGAATAGGGTAAATCGTCCCCTCTTTCGCATATCCCAAAACAGACGCACTGTTATTTAACTCTGTGATAATTTCATAGCCATAGGTTTCTTTGCGTCCGATTAAAGATAAGAGTATCATTTCAAGAGAGCCTTTTTTGAATTGTTGCACATACTTATTATCCATACTCTCTACCTCACTTTAGTTTTGCTACTTAGCATCCCTAAATAGCAAACTAATTATACTACGGTCTGCAAGTTCAGTCAATATAGTTTGAAAGAAATTCACATCTATAGCGGTAAATTTTACATTTTCGTCATATTCGATACCTTATACATCCCTATGTACTTGCGGTCAAAACATCGGATACAGACCCGACATTTTGACCGCATATCAACCCTAAACGCTACATTATTCCGTCTGACTGGCGAAACCGTTTTGCTTGGCGTTCTCGCTTGCTTTTCGTCTGCGTTCCTCGCTGTACGGCGGTTGCAGACGGATGGACAGTCGGGATTTGTCCAGAACATAGGTCACGCCGCCTTGGTCATAAGTCTTATCCAGTCGGCAGAGGTCGGGGTACTTCTTGGAGAACGATGCCAGTCTGTTTCTCAGTCCGGCGTTGTAGGTCTGGATGTGTGCTGTGTCCTCGCCCTCGTTGAACAGGACGATGGTTTCCTTTTCATACTTCGTCAGCTTCGCCATAGCAATCCTCTCTGCGGTCATTCAGCACACGCTCCATAACTGCCTTGTCGTGGTAGTATTCATCCATTCGTACACGCAGATTGTGGTAGAAGCAGCGATACCATCTGTCCGCACCCTCTGCACTCAGCTTGATGGAGAGCATATAAAACAGCTTCTTCGCCGCAGGATCGGGAGCAATGGCAGCTACCAAACGCAAACGCTCAATAGTGGCTTTGCGGTTAGGGCAACCAAAGGCATACAGGGCTTCCATTTCGTTAAGGTTCATTTTCATAGTGTTTTCCTCCTTGAATGTTGGTAAAAATAAAAGCGACAGAGACTTCACAAGGAAATGCCTGTCGCTTTGTTTACGATATGAAATTGTTGGGTCTGGACTTATGAAATTCGGCTTATTCTTTCGGCTTAAACTCTGGATGCTCATAGACTTCCTTCATCAGCAGAACGCCCATAGCAAAACCATACTTGAAATTGCTCTTTGTTCTGAATGTTCTGGCTGTCTGCCAGACGGTCATTGAGCCTTTCCAACTTCTCATAGTCCTCTTTGCTTAACTTCTGTTCAAAGTAGCTCATAATAGTTGTTGCGGCTTCGTTGGCTTCCCAAAATGCTTTGCATTTCGGAACAACAGTTTCTGACGGATAAATCTGCCCGTCAAAGATGGCATCTAAAATCATAAGTTCACGCTCCTTTCTCAGCAGTAAATCATTTCGTGCTTGACGATTTCCTCGGCTCGGTTGCGGATGGAGTTCATGGCTTGCACCCATAACATCTGGTCGATAGCTTTCAGAGCTTCGGTCACATTCTCCGCTTTCTTCATCTGCTCGATGATGCAGTCGCATCTTGCCGTTGCCTGTTCATTCAGATCAGCAAGGTAAGTATGCAGCTTGCAGGAGAGAACAAGGGTGGAATACTCGGCAGGGCGATACTGTTTCAAAATATGCCTGTGGAGATTTCCCCATTTTCCGACGGGGCGGTGTTCCTCCGGCAGCTTCAAGTCCGGCACATAGTAATCGCCTACAAGGATGTAGTCGATACCGTTTTCATGGATTCGGGGCTTCAATTCTTTCATGCGATATTCCTTTCTGCCGTTTTCTCGGCTTCCGCTTCTGCGGCTTTTTCTCTTTTTTACGCTGTCTGTATCTGCGGACAGTCTCATTCCTGCGGTCTTTGCGTTTCTGCTCTTTGAGTTCTGCCAGTCGATTTTCTTCCTCCTGTTTTGACAGGATTTCTTCTTCGGTATCTTCCAACACAAACTGACCGATAAAATTGAAGTAAATATCAATCCTCTGGCTGCGGTTGACCGTTCTGCCGCCTGTGGCTTCAAAGATAACGATTTTGTCAATAAACTCGTTGAGCATGGTCTGTGTGATTTCCGTAAAGTCACGGTATCGCTTTACCAGTCGGACAAACATTTCTCCGCTTTCTTCCTCCTGCCGGAGTTCGCTGATTTTCGCTTCGATTTCAGCTACCCTCGCTTCAAGCTCCTGTTGCTCGGTGTCATACTGAGCCATGAGCTTTTCAAACTGCCTGTCGGGTATCTTGCCGGATGCGTTGCCCTCATAGAGTTTCTTGATGAAATTATCCAGTTCTGCAATACGCTTTTTTGCGGTCACAAGCTCCTTTTTGCTGTCGGTCTGCACAACTGCTTGACTGGCACTTGTAAGCTCTTTGACTTGCTGTAAAAATGCCTGTTCATCTTTCAGCACATAGGCGGCAACCTTGCGGATAGCTTCATCCACCAGACTGTCCAGAGTGGATGCCTTGATAAAGTGCATCGTACACTCGCCGTACATAGATTTGTAGGTCGGACAGCGGAAGTTGCTGTCTGCATCGTAGGTCTTTCCGTCTGCTCTGTGCTGTGAGTGGGGGCTTGCATATGAAAGGCGTTTTCCGCAATCCGAACAGTAAACCAGTCCAGACAGTCGGTGTGAGTAAGTCCCATTTGCCAGAGTTCGCTTTGTTTTCCTGCGGAGCTTCTGTGCAGATGCCATGTTTCTTCATCGACAATGGCATCATGGGTATTCTCAAAGATGATAAGTTCATCGGGAGTGGCTTTTCTTCGCTTCTTGGTCTTGAAGTTCTCGCAGATGGTCTTGCCCAACACGGTATGCCCCATGTATTCCTGCTTTCAAGAATGTAGGCAACTGCGGTACAGTTCCAACGGTAGGGTCATGGTAGCTGTGGTTTCGGCTCTCTCCATGCTCAGATTGTTCCAGATAGGCAGACGGTATCAGCACTTTTTCCTCAGACAGCCTATTTGCAATCGCCTTTGTCCCCATGCCGTCAATAATCATCTGGAATATCCTGCGGACTACCTTTGCGGCTTCCTCGTCAATCAGCAGATGGTTCTTGTCCTCCGGGTCACGCTTATAGCCATAAGGGATAGCACCGCTGCATCGTTTTCCGTCCTGCATCCTTGAACGGAAGATGGCACGGATTTTGTTGCTTGTGTCCTTTGCGTACCACTCGTTCATGATATTCAAAAACGGAGTGAAGTCATTTTCGCTTGGATTGGCACTATCCACGCCGTTGTTGATAGCGATAAATCGGACACCTTTTTCGGGGAACATGATTTCCGTGTAAAAGCCGACTTTCAGATAGTTACGCCCAAACCTCGACATATCCTTTACGCAGACAATATCGACTTCTCCTGCTTCGACTGCGGCAATCAGAGCTTGAAAGCCGGGGCGGTTAAAATCAACGCCACTATAACCATCGTCCGTGAAATGGCGGATATTCTTAAATCCCTGTGATCGTGCATACTCTTCCAGATATTTCTTCTGGTTGGTAATGCTGTTGGATTCGCCCTGCATTTCATCGTCACGGCTCAATCGCTCATAGAGGGCTGTGTACTTGGTTTTCTTGGTTTCCATTGGCTTCCTCCTTTCTGGAAAATTCATATAGGGTACAGAAAAAGCCACATGGCAGGAGATTTTCGTCTTACCGTGTGACTTTTTTCTTCTGTCCTATATTATTGTAACCCTTCGGTCAGTCACGACGTAGCTGCTGTGCATCTGCATCAGATTCGGTTTGAGCCAGAAGCGGGTCTTACCGGAACCGGAGCCGCCAATCACCAGTACATTTTTGTTTCTGGCAGTCTTGGGGTCCTTGGGGCGGCTGTTCATGGTCAGGCTCTCCGTTTTCGTCAGAATCACATTGTTCTGAAATACAGGATCAACGTAAGGTGCAATATCCTCACGGGTTCCCCATGAAGCGTTTTGTCAAGTGCTTTTTTGAGTTATTGACGCAAATTATCGTGAAAGTGCGAAAGTGCAAAGTGCAAAGGGTCTGCGTTTTGCACTTTCAGCTTGCGGGTTCGGGTGGCTGCTTCTTCTTGATGAAGTTGTACCATTGACCGCCGACACGCCTTGCGCCTAAAATGCCGCCCATGTTGCGCTTGGCGTTCTGTACCGTCCTTTCGGATATTCCGGCTTCGGCTGCGGCTTTTACAATGTCCTCGCTGGCAAGCTCTTTCCCGTCTGCAAGCAGGTCAAGTATCAGCCTTTCGGCTTGCTCGGTCTTGGTGGCGGTGTTCCCACCCGCGCCGGACAGCAGCTCGTCGGCGGTGATGTCGTATTCGCCTATCCACGAAAAGCCCGTTTCCGGGTCAAGGCAAAAGGCAACGGGCTTGCCCTCCGGCGCAAGGGAAGATTTGTCATGGACGATAACGCGCACATTCGGTTCTCGCTTCACGCGCCCGATCAGCAGGACGCTCCTGCTGCGGCGCGGAAGTCGATAGAACCTAAGCCCCGGTATGCGCTCTGCCCTCCGGCAGCTTTGTTGAGATGTCCGATAAGGATAACGGCGCACCCGGTACGCTCGGCAACATCGGCAAGGCGGCGGAACATGGGGCGCACTTCGTTTGCCCGGTTCATGTCGGTTTTTTCGCCCATGTACGCCTGTATGGGGTCAAGGATAATCAGACGCGCCCCGTTCTGCGTGATTGCCTTTTCTATGCGCTCATCGGACAGAGTAAGCTCCCGCTTGGCTTCATCAATCACAAGCACCCGGTCAAGGTCTGCGGCGGCTTCTATCAAGCGTGGCTTGACGGTATCGCCCAGCCCGTCCTCGGCGGTCTGGTAAATTACTTGGAATGGCGGCAAGGGCTTCATTCCCGGCAGCGTTCCCCCGGTGGTGCAGGCGGCGGCAAGGCGTAGGGCAAAGGTGGTCTTTCCCTCGCCGGGGTTGCCCTGTACTATGGTTACTTTCCAAAGGGGATATACGGCTTCCATAGCCATTCAACGGTCTGTGTATCAACCTCGCTCATGCGGATAATCTCAACGGTTTCTTCCTGCGGCGGCTCTTTCAAGCCGTAAATCGCTTCACGGATATACTTCCCGTCCGCGATTTCTGCCCGGTGCTGCAATACCTCGTTCCAGTCCTTGTAAAGCGGCACAAGGCGGTGGACGGTCAAGCCCTCCGGCACAAGCTCCGCAAGGCGGCTGCAAGCATCGTTTCCGGCTTGGTCGCTGTCAAGGCAGAGGTAAACGGTCTTGATGTTCGGACGGTCAGAGAGGAAACGCAACAGGGCTTTTTCTCCCACGCCGCCCAGTGCAAGGTAGCTTTGTTTCTGCCATTCCTTTTTGAACAGACAGAGGAAAGATAACAGGTCAATGGGGGCTTCAAAGACAAACAACCTTTCGCCCTCGCCCCGGTAGCAGAAGTTAAAGGATTTGTCGCTGCCTTTCACATCAAGCCGGAAGTTCCCGGCTGTGCCGCGCTGGTGGGCGTATCGCGGTATGCCGCTTTCATCTCTGCCGACGAATACGGCGTTGTGGTGGGCGGCTTCCTCGTAAATATCCCCGGTGGAAAAGAAAAAGCCCGACACATCTTCATCAATGCGGCGGGCTGCTGTGAGGTAGTTCCTCGCTGTTCGGTTGTCGGTGTTCCGGGGTGGTAGCCGGAAGTTGGAGAGGGGCGCGGGGCTTGGTCTGCCCGGCGGTAGGGCGGCTCCTTTCTCGCCTGTGAGAAGTTCAACAGCTTCGGTAAAGCTCTTGCTGAAAAACTCCATGACAAAATCAACGGGGCCGCCGCCTTTGCTCTGGCTGTGCCTGTACCACTTGTTTCCCCGGATTGTCAGGCTGTCATGCCGCTTCCAGCGGTACTCCTGTCCGGCGCGGGTAAGCTGCTCGCCCCGTCCTTGCAGAAAAGAAACAAGGTCGGCTTGGTTGGCGCGGTCTATCTGTTCTTGGGTGTAATACATAAAAGTTCAACTCCTTTCAGCGGTCTATATCATGCCGCTTGGTGCGGTTCTGTGTCTGTTCCGGCTGGTCGGCGCGGAGTGCAATATCCACGCATTTGCGGATTTTTTGAAGCTCGGCAACCTCGGCGCGGGTCTCTTTCAGCGTGTCATATTCCGCTTCCCGCTGTGCTTTGAGGGCAGTATATTCTTTCTCCCACGCGGAGATCGGCAGGGTTTTCACGCCCTCCGGCAAATGGGCATGGAGATAGCGGTTTGCCGCGTCCCATAGGGTAAGCTCGGCGCGGCGGGCTTCCGCAAACTTCTCCTGTTTTCCTTTCCAGCGGATTTGCCGATACTCGTCCTGTATGGGCTTGTAGGTTTGATAATTTCTGCCGTACTCCATGAGCTTTTGCAGTTCTTTCATGCGTTCCTCGGCGGTTTTCATTCCCTCCCGGATTGAATAGGCTTTATCGCTGACAGAGGAAAGGGCTGCGTCCAGCTCATCAAGATTAGAGATACCATGCTCGGAGAGATAGTTGACCGCCGCCGCTATGGTTTTCAGTTCATCGGCTGTGTGCTGTTGTTGCCAACGCTGCGAATACTTTCGGCTCTTTTCTCTCTGAACACTCAAATACTTCATCAGCAGATTTGCAAGGCCGGGGGATTGTTGCGGCTGCTCCGGGGTGGTTTCCCGCGCTTTGAACAGGTCGGCAATCCATTCTTTGAGCTTCCCAATCTGCGCCCGGATTTCCCGGATAAGGCGGTTTGCCTTTTGGATATTTCGGTTCAGTTCGCCTTTCTCGGTGGCGATACCTTTCTTCTCCATCTGGCAAGCCGCCACGCCCATGTGGACGGTGGGCAGCTCGTCAATTCCTCTCTCGGCGTTGCTGCGGTGGTCGATACGCTCCGGGCTTCCGTTCCTCTCCAAAAGTCGTTGGTATAGTCAGCCCACGCCTTGCGCCACAAGAGGGTGTTGTCCTTGTCGTTCCAGCCTGTAAGGTCAATTTTGTGCGTCTTGTATCTGCCGCTTGGCAAGCGGATACGCTCGCCGTTTTCATCAAGGTCATATTCCTTTTTGGATTTCGCTGTCCATGTGCCGCGCTCGTCAAGGGGGCGCATGGTAAGCATAATATGACAATGGGGGTTGCCGCTGTTGGTGTCGTGGATAACAAAATCCACACACATTCCTCTGGAAACAAATTGAGAGGAACAGTATTCCCGGACAAGCCGGATCTGTTCCTCTCTGGATAATTCTATGGGGAGTGCTGCGTCAATCTCACGCGCAAGCTGGGCGTTCCCGGCTTTCTCGTAAAGCTCCACGCTGTTCCACAAGGTTGAACGGTCAGCGAATGAGGGCAGTGCGTGGGGCGGCAGCATGATTTCGGTATGGACAACGCCGCCTTTGCGAGTGTAGTCATGGGTCATTCCGTCCCATTCGTTTGTCAGCTTTTCGCCGCTTCGGTAGGCGGCTGCGGCAACGGCTGATTTGCCTTTTCCTCGGCTCACAATGCCGATGTTCCAATGGTAAATGGCTATGGGTATCACCTCCCGGATAGGATAATAAAACCCGCAAAAATGGTACAGACGCCAACGGCGGGTGTACTGTTTTTGTGGGTGTGCAGGGATAGCCGCGAAGCGGCGCAAGGGGTGCAGCCCCTTGTTGCGGCAAAGCCGCCATATCGGAGCGCGGGGAAATCTCCCTGTGTGGAGATAAAGCCCTCGGCAGAGCGCACACGCCGTAAGGGTGTATAAGTGCGCCCTTTGTTCCAAAGGGATTTATTCGGCGTTCCCGCTTTCGGCTCGTTTTTTCAAAAACTCCCGCGCTGGCTCACTGGTTAGGGCAAGCCGGAGAAGCGCGGCGGCTTCCTCGTCAGTCATGTTCTTTGCTTCCGGCACAATGCTTTCAAAGACCGCGCCCCGGACGATAAGGCGGTGGCTGCGTGTTCTGCGTTCCTCTTTGGATAGCTTTTGACGCAACATCTTTTCCCGGTTCTCAAACTGCCGGATTTTCTTCTTTCCGTCCTCAATCTCGGCTTGCAGTTCCTCGCGGGTTTTCTCTCTCGGTTTTGTCATGGTTGGTCGCTCCTTTCTGCTTATGGCTAAAAGAAAAGAGCAGCCGTTTCAATGATTGAAAACAGCCGCCCTCAATAGGTAGTTTACAATTTTAGAATGTCAGTATCTTAACTTACATCCAGTATATCTTTGCTCCAGAAATTTGAATTTTTGAATCCGCAGGAAGTCTTAACAAGTGTACAATATTCAGATAGTCAACATACCCAGCCCCCACATGAACAAGGCTGAAAACACAGAGAACAGTGCTTGCAAAAGCATAAGTGCGTGGAACAATCATATATGCAATTAGCGGAACAACACCTAAAATTAGCGATGGAAGTATATTAACCACGATAAACCTATTTCTTGTCATCGGTGATGTACATCGGGCTGGGGGCCTTTTTTGTCATCCAGGTTTTGCTGGAACACTTTATTGCTCATACTTATTCCTTACTTTTCCTGATGGCATCTTCGATCTCTTCGCTCTGTCTGCTGACGGTATCCATATAAAGATACACCCCCTCCCGATCACAGTGGTACAGGTTTGAGTAGCTTGTACTCTCATTAGGGCGGAAAGGGTTAGGCTCCACCACCTCGGTAGCTTCCAGCAGGCCGACACCCAGTTCCGCCGCGGCAGTGAGGGCCTTTTTCAGCACTGCAAACCGCCCATCGCTCCAAAGCCCCTCCAGATCCTCCAGCACCTTTGGTATCTGCTCCAGATCCTGGAGAAGCTGCACAACCTGCTTCGGAGACAGGTACACACCGGAGCAGTATTTCGATGATCTGATTTTCTGCCGGATTGGGAAAGGCGGTTGGTGCCACCTGTGCCCACGGCGTGAAATACCGGGCATATTCCGGCTTCTCCTCCAACAGGAAGGAAAAGCCGCTTCCCCGGGTGTAATAGTAATCCCGGAAAAAGCCCTGGACCACCGCAATGTAAAAGCCGTGGCTCTTATCAAACAGCTCATCCGGCTCTGTCCCGGCCCCACTTGCAGTATTCAGATACTTTTCCGCATAGAAATCCTCTATCCCATGCTGTGCGGCAAGGGCCAGCACCTTTTCTTCCTGCCCCAGCTGTACCCAGGTAAGCGGGGTAAAATACCATTCCCGCATTTCTTCCGGTGAAATCGGGTGAAAGCTCACATCGTATCCCATAAAATCCGTCCTTTCACTTCCACTCAAAGGGTTCTTTTAAGCGGTATTTTTCCATGATTTGCTTTTTCAAAACGTCATAGGCATCCATATCCTCTGGTTGCTCTGGAATACCCTTTTGCCAATAACCGTTCCCCTCAAATCCTTCATCCGCACGAGTATCAAAAATCTCTTGTAGGTATTCTCCTACATTTAGGCAGACAGAAGCACTTTCTTCATGTTCTATCCAGAAAACGGAGTAATTTCTTTTTCAAATTGTTCTGTAACTTTCATATCAATGTACTCCTTTCAACTTCCGATTTGTCGCTCCGTTGCTTGGCTAAAGTATAGCACAAAACTGTGAACCAGTCTACCTCATTTCAACCTGTCAGCGGCATTATTTTCTCTGGCATACCTTCGCGCTGCTTCCCGCCGTTCCTCGCTATACGGTGCAGTCAGCCGAAAGGAGAACCGCCCCTTGCGGATTTCAAATTCCATGCAGCCCGTGTCCGGGTCTGCGTCGGTCTGGCGGCACTCGCCGGGGTGAGCTGCGGCATAGGTGGTCAGCCTGTTCTTGAGGTCGGTGTTGTGGGTGCGGATATAGATCAGCGGCTCTTTCTCGTCAAACCAAATATCGGTGGTCTTTTCCTGCTTCGTAAGCCCTGTTCTCATAAACTCTCCTTTCTGCGCCCCTGTTACGCAATAGTGGCATTTTTCGGGTGTTTTTCCCGGCTCTTGACTTGGGGAAAATGAGGATTTTCAAATAGAAACCGCCCAGACGGGGAGTGTATCGTCGGGGCGGCTGTTATCGCAAGATTTCCGTTTTTTCCGGCTCTTGACCGTCAGACGCGGATAAACGCGAGCTGTCGGCAAGTACCAGTTTGAGCAGCTTGTCGCGGAATGTTTCTGTGCTGCTGTGATTGAAAAACAACTCCGCAACAATGGTCTGCCCGTTCCTCTGTGTCGTGATGATACTGTCGGGGGTCTGTTCTGCCATAGGCGGCTCCTTTCTTTGGGCGCAAAAGAGGGATTTCCCGTAGTTCGGAAAATCCCTCTTGGTTGACGGTTATTCTGTTTTACTGTGTGGCTGTGCGGCGGCTGCCTGCGCCTTTCTCCTTGCCCGGTATTCCCGCGCTTTCATGCGGTCATACTCCCGCTTGCTTTTCAAGGTTCGCGCCCGGTACTCCCT
>ENA-OQHY01001093-OQHY01001093.1-human-gut-metagenome-genome-assembly--contig:-NODE-1093-length-12691-cov-12.554123_pt1 | contig 12691 bp, 7 predicted proteins | sample MGYA00242570_ERZ504733 | MGnify/ENA primary metagenome ERZ504733 (study PRJEB26092, sample SAMD00036219) | human gut metagenome | host: Homo sapiens | study: EMG produced TPA metagenomics assembly of...
CCCTAAACGCTGGCTGTTCTTTTAAGGACATTGCAAGATATCTTTGTAAAGATCCAACAACAATCTCAAAAGAAATCAGGCTGCACAGGCTCAGCGACTGGTATCACAAAGGCTGTTTTAACAATGCGCATAACTTTTGCGTCCACAGATATCATTGCAAAAAAGTCAATGCCTGTGGCAAGATCATTCTCTGCGGTGTCAAATGTACCACCTGTCCAACCTGCAACCAGACATGTCCGGACTTTGTCAAAGAACGATGTAACCGACTCGATAAAGCACATTATGTGTGTAATGGTTGTCCAAAAGCAATCAATCACTGCACGATTGCCCACAAATACCGCTATGATGCTATTTTTGCTGACCGCAAATACAAAGAATGTCTCTCACAGTCCAGGGCCGGTATAAACATGACCAGACACGAACTGCATCAGAAAGATATGGTCATCACGCCCCTGATTTTTCAGGGACAGTCTCCATATCAGATTATAACGAATCATCCAGAACTCGATATGTCCGTGAGAACTCTGTATTCTTACCTTGATAAAGGAATCCTGTCCGCAAGAAACATCGATCTGAAACGTCAGGTAAAATTCAACCCCCGCAAAGTACACAAGACCCAGATCAAAGACAGATCCGTTTTTATCAGACGTATGTTTTCTGATTTTCAAGCCCTTGAACTTGACCATTTTGCTGAAATGGATACCGTTCACTCATCACAGGACTCAAAGCGTGTCATCCTGACATTCTTCTTAACCCGTGAAAAACTGTTTCTTGCATTCATTATGAACAGATGCACCAAAGGTGCCGTAAAACTTGTTTTTAACAAGTTGGAACACCAGCTTGGCACATATGATTTTTTAACCTTATTCAACACGATTCTTACGGATCGCGGATCCGAATTCGGAGATCCGGAGTCTCTCGAAAACGGCATTAATGGCATTATGCGGTCAAGCATCTATTACTGTGATCCGATGAGAAGCGGTCAAAAAGGCGGCATCGAACAGGCACATACCTTGCTTCGAATGATTCTTCCTAAAAAGACCAGCTTTGAATATCTCACCCAGTGGGATTTAAGAACTATCGTAGACCACATAAATTCAACCCCAAGAGAAAGCCTTGGTGGTCGAACACCGTATGACGTAGCACTTGAAAACTATGGTATAGACATCTTAAAAGCACTTCAGCTTAGGCCGATTCCACCCGATGAGGTCAATCTGACGCCTAAGCTGATACGCTTTAACCACTAACTTAGCATAAAAATCTGCTGTCAGGCTGGGACTTAACAATTCACATTTTTTGAATGCGGCCTGTGGAATTTAGTTTCGCACAGAAACTATCCAGAGGCTTGTTTGCCATGCCTGAAAGTAAGATGTTTTATGGAAAGTTAATCTAATTATAGCAGTTTTATAAGGATTTAGCCTCCCACAATTCTAAAAAATCAAAGAATTTTAAAGCATGGTGGAATTTACCCCTGCACTGGAATTTACTTTTTCAAGTCAGCACTTAAATTTTTTTCAAAATACTAAAAGAGAGCAGCCGCTCCGACTGCTCCCCATTCTACTTCTAATTATTTGCTTTTTTCCACCTGATACGAAGGCACTAACCGTTTCACCACCAGCTTCATCTGTGGATCATCTTCATATGCCGTCTTCTTCAGATCTTTCAAATGTTCAAAAAACTCTTCCCTGTCAAATTCAATCGGTTTTCCGATAAAAATCAGATCATTCTCCGTTTTCTGAAGTCCTTCCTCTTCTTTCAGACACTCTTCAAACATCTTTTCCCCCGGTCGAAGCCCTGTGTACACAATCGGGATATCCACATCCGGTTCAAATCCGGATAACTTGATCAGATTTCTTGCCATATCATCGATCTTTACCGGCTCTCCCATATCCAGCACAAAGATTTCTCCGCCCTTTGCGTAAGCCCCTGCCTGTAAGACAAGTGATACTGCTTCCGGAATCGTCATAAAATAACGAATAATATTTTTATCGGTAACGGTAACCGGTCCGCCCTCTGCAATCTGCTTTTTGAAAAGAGGAATCACACTTCCGTTACTTCCCAATACATTTCCGAAGCGAACCGCTACATAATTGGTTTTCGGAAAACGATGCTGCATTCCCTGAATAATCATCTCACAGATACGTTTGGACGCTCCCATGATATTGGTCGGATTTACGGCTTTATCCGTAGAAATCAATACCATGCGCTCCGTTCCGTTTCTTCCTGCTGCCATAGCCACATTATAAGTACCGAATACATTGTTTTTAATTGCCTCATTCGGACTGTCCTCCATGAGTGGCACATGCTTATGTGCAGCTGCATGAAAAACAATCGCCGGTTTATAATCCGAAAATACGGTATCCACACGATGGGTATTTCTCACAGATCCAATCAGCACAACCAGATTCAGATTCGGAAATTTCTTTCTTAACTCCTGTTGAAGGTCATACGTGGTATTTTCATAAATATCAAATATCACCAGCTGCGAAGGATGATGCGCCGCGATCTGGCGGCAGAGTTCACTTCCGATGGAACCACCGCCACCGGTTACAAGTACAGCCTTTCCCGCAATGTATCCCATAACCTCATCCAGATTTGTTTTCACTGGTTCCCGTCCCAATAAATCTTCGATTTCCACCTCACGGAAATTTGAGACGCTTACTTCGTCATTCACAATCTGTGCCATACTAGGCAGAATCTTAATCCTGCACCCCGTGTTTTTACACAATTCCAGAATCTTTTTCTTTCGATCTCCCGGCAGATTTGGAATGGCAATAAAGATTTCCTGCACTTCGTATTTTTCTGCCGCCCATGGAATTTTGCTGTCATTTCCCACAATCGGAGCTCCCAGAATGGTGCTTCCTATCTTATTCTTGTCTGCATCAATCACGCAGACCACACGATTGCGGATCAGCGGACTGTTCTCCATATTTTTTATCAGGAAATTTGCACTGTCTCCTGCTCCAATCACCATGGTAGCAATGGCATGTCTGGATGCGTCTCCCAGATAACTGTGTCGTATGATACGCAGTCCCCGGTATACAAAGCGGCTTCCGGACACCAGTGCCAGCAAAAAGAAAAAATACAAAATATAATAAGAACGCGGCATGTTCCATTGGAACATATGCATCCCCAGACTCTGTATTGCCGCACTGAGCAGACACGCAATCACTACATTTAATAGTTCCTGCACACTCGCGTATTCCCACAGACTATTATACAGATGCATAATAAAAAATATCACAATTGTCGTAATCATATTTACCCAGAAATATTGCAATGCTGTCTCCAGATAAGGAATTCCCTGCTCACTCTTTAAGTTGAAATCAAAACGAGTCCAGATAGAAAGGATTTCCGCCAGAAAGATTGCCAATATATCGTAAATTACCAACAATACGATTCGTATATATTTTGCCGTTTCCCCCCGAAACCGGTTTTTCATTTGTTGCATGCCAAAATTACTCCCTATAATCTGCTCATTTTTATGACTTGTTTGATTTTCTCTGTTTTCTTGACTGTTTCTTTCCGGACTGCTTCTTTGCAGAAGTTTCTGTTGTCACTGCTTTTTCCGTTTTAAGGTCGTTCTGTTCCACGACAACATCATTCTCAGAAACCGGTTCCTTTGCGAAAAGATTTTCTTTCTTAACAAGCATCCGGTTCACCGCAAGTCCCAGACCAAGCATACCCCAGAATACCGGAGCGGTACATACATTGGAATCATTTGCAATACCTGCAAACATATATACCAGCACTGCTGCAAATAATCCAAATCCAACCCAGCTGATACTCTCGTGTAGATCGACTCTGCGGTAAATTCGTACCGACTGTACCAGATACCAGAACAGAAATACCAGAAGTGCCAGAGTACCGAGCAATCCGGTTTCCACCCACTGTTGTAAATACCAGCAATGAGCTTTTACGTCATAGCTGTTTGCACCGTAAACATAGTTCTGGCTGATATAATCTTCCTGTGGCACTTCAAACAGATAAGTATTTGCCCCGCTCCCCATAAAAGCATGCCTTCCCAGAAGCGGAATTGTTTTATTCCAGATATGTCCTCTTCCACTCATTGCATCATCTAAGAATACGGTTGCACATTTTGGGTTTTCAAATTTTACCAGCTTTCCCGCTGGATTCAGATACTCATATCCATTCTCATCGGTATTTATGAAGTTCCACTGCACACCATCAATCGTTGCACAAATTCCGGGCAAGCTATCTCCAAAAGATACCGGTTGCAGCTGTACCCCAGAAAAACGGCTGTCATCCATCGTTGTCACCTGGTTATCTGCATCCACTATCGTCTGACTTAACTCATTTCCATCCGAATCTTTGCAACTGATCTGTGTTGTTCCATCCTCTCCCACGGTATAAGAAACACTCAGTTTATTCCCGTGAATGTCAAGCACAACATCATCTGTATTGGTTTCTACTCCATTCAGAGCCCATCTGTCACTCATCCGGTATGTACCAACAATTGTATTTTTTATATTTTCACCTGCTGAGGTGGTATTTCCAAGTACGATTGCTGCTATAATCCCAATTACCACTACAACAGCACCAACAACAAACAGTTTTTTCTTCCGGCTCAAAAGCACAAGTATAAGTACCACTGCTGCCAATGCAAGAGCCATCCATCCACTCGCACTGCCGCTTCCTTTCAAGCAGATGGCACAGCATACTACCGCTACTGCCAGCACTATCCGATGCCATATCTTTTTTGACGCAATAAACAGGCATACCGCCAGCACAATGAGCATACCAAAATAAAATGATAAAAAGTTCGGATTGTATAATGTCGTATAAGAAGTTTTCGGTGCAAAATTAAATGTCAGCTCTTTTAAATTCTTCCACCATCCAGGATTTGTGATCAAATGTTTTCCAAAATTTGACTGAAAGAAGTCCAGTCCAAAATACTGAAATACGCCGATCACTGTAACAATAGCCATGCCAATGCCCGAAATTTTCAAAATGCATTCCACATGTTTTTCTTCATTCACAAAATTATATACATAATAACACAGCAGCATATACGCAAAAACTACCCACACAGACTCAAAAAGTTCATAAGTTCCACCGGATACCCAATGCTTATACTTTGAAAAAAGTGCTGACATCAGAACAAAAAGTCCGTATACCATCAGAAAATAAAAAGAATTTTCAAACTGCAGGGTCTCTTTCTTCACATAATGCCGATACAACAGAATTGCAGCCATCACCACTCCAATGATTACGATCACAATCATCTTCCATGCAAAAAAGAAATCTGTCTGTGTATCTGAATTGGCCGGAAACCAGTCAAACTGCGACAGATTTGAATTATAGGAATACATATGTACAAGCAATGGCACAAACCCCATCATCAAAATGACGGGAATCATCAGCTTATTCGTCTTTTTTAAATTTCGATATCCATTCTCACTCAAAGTTTTCTCTCCTTAGTAAACAATTTTTCTAGAATATAATACCTCTAAACCTTCGTTTTTTCAACACATAAAATATATATAATAGGTAAAAACTCTTTTTTGCTACTTGTGTGATACTTAAAAATTTTACAAATAAATGTGTATGATTGACACGATAATATAAATTTTTACACACGAAAGGAAGAAAAATGAGATTACCAAACGGATACGGTGGAGTCGTAAAACTCTCCGGCAACAGAAGAAGACCCTACGCAGCACGCATCACTACGGGCTGGCACATCAATGACATCACTGGAAAGCGCATCCAGCACTACCAGATTCTGGGCTACGCTCCTACCCGGTCAGAAGCTCTGCAGATTCTGGCACGTTACAACAATTATCCATCGATGGGGAAACACTGAAATTAACCTTCCGGGAAATTTATCTCCGATGGTCCGAAGAAAAGTTTCCTACCATTTCCCACTCCAACATCAAAGGCTATCGGGCGGCCTTTGCCACTTGTGAAAACATTGCTGATATGCCATTTCACAATTTGAGACTCAATGATTTACAGCAGGTGATTGATCACAGCGGCAAGAACTATCCTACCCTGAAAAAAATCCGTGTTCTCTTTAACCAGCTCTATTCTTATGCCATGAAACACGAAATTGTCTCAAAAGATTATTCTGCCTATGTAAATATCTCGAAATACAAAGACCGGAATCCTAATAAAAACATACGAAGCTGTTTTTCCACTTCTGAAATTGCTCTCCTGTGGAAACACAAAAACGATCCCTATTGCCAGACAGTCCTCATGCTGATATACAATGGTGTGCGCGTCTCAGAGCTTTTGGATCTGAAAAAAGAAAACGTTCATCTGTCCGAACAATATTTTGATGTCATTGACAGCAAAACCGAAAACGGCATTCGAAAAGTTCCGATTGCTGACAAAGTACTCCCCTTTTACCAGCGCTGGCTTCATGACTGTTCTGATTGTGAATATCTCATCCATACTCTGGACAGCCAGCATTTTACCTATTATATGTATTACCACAATGTTTTCCAACCCCTAATGTTTCGTCTGCACATCGATCATACACCTCACTGCTGCCGGCACACCACGATTTCCCTGCTCGCCGAAGCACATGTCGATCAGAGACCATCAAAAAAATTGTCGGTCATTCCGGCGCTATGTCCCTGACGGAACGGATTTACACGCATCTGGATGTGCCTGCGCTGGTCGAAGCCATTAATCAGATTTAATCGCTTCTTGTATGTTGCTTGCGTGTTACTTGTAGAAGTGATTTTGCCCCAAACTCTGTTTATAAATCCGGTATTTCCAACACTTCCGCGGAAAATACCATCCATATTTCCGGTTAAGGTAACTTACAAGACTTCTACAAAGAAGAGTGCTAAGACAAAGACAAAGAAACTTACTTACACAATGAAAGTTGCTAAGGCAAGCGTTGCTTTATCTGGAGATTCAGCAGTAGCAGTTGGAAGCACAACTAAGTTAACAACAACTAAGAAGGCTTCTTCAAGAGCTAAGATCACTTACACATCCAGTGATGAGACAATCGCAACAGTTTCTGAAGACGGAACTGTAAAGGGTGTTAAGGCTGGTAAGGCTACAATCACAGCTAAGCTTACAATTGGTAAAGATACAGCTACAGCTACTCAGGAAGTAGAAGTAAAGAACTATGTTCTTTCTACAGTAGCACAGAACAAGTTAACAGAGCTTAAAGCTACTGTTGCTGGCGATACAAAGAACCTGAAACCAACTGATTTCACAGTAAAGAATGAGACAACAAACGTTGTTTATCCTGTATCCAAGGTGACAGTTGATTCTAAGGATGCTTCTCAGGTTACATTAACTCTGTTCAGTGAAGCAAAGGATGCAGCTACATATGATGTAACTCTTGATGGAATTACAAAGACATTCGTAGCTTCTGACGGAAAGGTTGCTTCAGTTGCACCTAATACTCTGACAGTTCCTTATGCGACTGAGACAGAGATCAAGTTAGTTTCTAAGGATGCTAACGGCGTTATCATTGATGAAGCAGCTTATGGAAAACAGGATGCTTCCAAGTATGATTTCACTCTTACAACAAATAATGGATATGTAAACGGAACCAAGTTATACCTGAATAAGATTGGTGATACAGCTACAGCTGAGATTACATACAAGACAGGTAAGTATGATCAGAATGGTAAGGCAGAAGGAAACGTTACTTCTGGTAAGCTTACAATTACTGCTGTAGATCAGTCTGCTATCAATAACTTTGATGTAAGAATTGATGATAGTAACAAGTCTTATGACAAGGCTAAGGATGAGAAGAAGATTGCTGCTAAAGATACAAAGGTAGCTTACTTCATGATTAAGAATGCTGATGGAAAAGAAATTTCTGATTACAGTAAGTATTCTGTAGTATCTTCTGATCCTACAACATTAATGGTAGGTACTAACAGCAATATCAATGCAAAATCTGTTACTGTTACTGGTGTAAAAGAAGGTACCGCATATCTTCTTATCAAGAAAGATGACAAAGTAGTTGGATCTGTTGCTATTACAGTTGTTGCAGAAAAGGCTGTAGCATCATTGGAATTAGACAAATACAGTGTTACACTTTCTAATGTGATTGGAAGATCCGTAGATGTAAACGTTACATTAAAGGATCAGTATGGTAATGATATGACAGATGCTGAGGCAGCTAGAATCAATGTAGAATGCTTAGCAAAACCTGATAAGGCGGCTGGAAATCATTTTACTGGCAATAATACAAAGAAGATCACATTTACTACTGGTGATGTAGCAGGAAATTACACATTTAAGATTTCTTATAAGAATAAAGATGGCAAAGAAGTTGTTGCTAGAACAATTTCTGTATCTGTTAAGAATACTACAACTGCAAATGCTGATTCTTGGAAGTTAAATATCACAAATGATAATGTTGATATCAAGGCTGATAAGGATAACAAGGATGATAAGGTTGTAACTGCAGAAATTATTGGTTCTGCAGATAACACTGATCTTTATAGCCTTACAAATGTAAAATATGTTGTAAAGAAAGCTGATGGAACCGTTCTTTTCAGTACTGTTAGTGGAACAACTCCTGCAAAAGCTCCAAAGGCTGGAGTATTCACTGTTTCAAACGGTGCATTGAGCATTAAAGTTTCAGAACAGTCTGATACTTGGACAGATAATGGAAAAACCAATTATGAAGTTACTAAAAATCTTGAGGCAGGTACTTACACTGTATATGCTGAAGGTGTAGATAACAATAATTCTAAATTTACACCAAAGATTACAACAACGTTTACTGTAAAGGATTCACAGGCTAAGGCTACAGCGGTAGTTAAAACTAATAGTGTTGATGCAAGAGCTACTACTGGTTCTGCAGTAGAAGCTGTTTTAGCCGATTCTGTAGTTGCAAAATATGGTGATTACACCTATACTAACTTTAAAGATTATACAGATGCACATGATACATTTGAAGTTTGCACTGTTGAAGGCAAAAAGAATAATGGTACTGACATTTCATGGAATACAGTAATTGGTAAGGGTGAAGGATTCACAGTTACAAAGGTTACTGTATGGGTAAACGTTGGTACAGATGATGTGCCAGTATGGCTTGCTGTAGAGGTTCCGGATATTACTGGATACTTCTCAGTAAAATAATCCTTATTGATTATTTGAAAAGTTTATTTTAAAAAGGGGCTGTCGCACTAACCTAGTTAGTGCGATGCCCTTTTCTTTTGAAAAAATTTATAATCCAATTATAATTTTACTCGTTCACCAGAAATCTCAATATTCGTATTTCTTAAATCCGCCTTTCCACCAGAAATAGAATTTTTCTTAATGGTAATTGAATATTCTTTTACAGAGTGTTTTGGAACATTTACTTTAAAAGAATTATTGGAATAAGAAGCTATTCCTTTATTTTTTTGATTGATTACAGAAACATGAAATTTCGGAATAGCGGTGATTTTTTTATTCGTACCGTTGGCAATTCTAAATTTTATAACCATATTTCCATTTGCTTGATAAGCTGCATGATATGCACGAATTGTATATTCATTGATTCCGGAATCCTCTATGGTAATTTTCTTACCTGAATACTCATTTGCTTTGATTGTGACTTTACATTTTAAGGATTTTCCGTCACTTAAGTGTGCAGTAACCGTTGTTGTTCCAATTTTTTTACCAGTAATTTTTCCTTTTCTATTTACAGAAGCAACTGAAGAATTGCTTGAAGTCCAGGAGGTAGCAACTCCATTGTTTACTTTAAGTGTTTTAACAAATCCTTTAGTGATGGATAATTTATTGCTGCTTAAACTGACATTATTCGAAAGTTGTACAATTTTGGCATCAAATTTAGTTTCCTGATCAAATACATACTCAACAGAGTAACTTCCTTTTTTTAATTGATTAACGACGTACTTGTATGTATACCATCCACGTCCATCTAATATCCATGAGTCATCATAATTTGTTAATACCATAGGGTTTCCAACCACTTTTCCGGAGCTGTTTTTTACAGTGTAGGTAACCCCAACTGGTGATGGAACATAAAGATTAATTTCAAGATCGGAAGTTGTATTAATTTTAAATTTATATTTATATGCATCAAAAGCGTTTGCCGTGATGGATTGTTCATGAACCAGTGTTTTTGCAGACACATTAATTGGAAATATTATTGTAAAAATTAATATAACTCCAAGGACAAAAGCAAGGGCTATGCCTGCAGATTTTTCATAGTTTTTTTTACTCATAGTATTCTACTCCTTAAAAAACAGGACCGGAACATAAGTCCCGGTCCTGTGTGAAATTTACTTGTTAAGGACAAATAAATTATTTCGTAAATGCTGTGTTAATATCACAATCAACAGTAAGTAATGTGCCAGCATTATTAATCTTTACATTAACTTTTGCAGACTTGATATAAATAACATTACCATTTTCCTTGGAATCAACACTTACAATATCAAGATTCTGCTTAACACCCTCATAGCTGTATTCTAATACAGATGTAAGAATATCTTTAGCGTTGCTGCCAGACTGATTCTTCTTATCAATCTTGGCAATAGCTTTACTCTGAGTATTCTCAACAACAAATGTAGTACTGAAAGTTACATCCTTGCCGTTATTGTTGATAATAGTAGCCTCAACTTTATAAGTTCCTGTCTTGATATTATTTGCAAGTGTGATTGCACTGCCACTTGTTGCTTTATAGAAGTTAATCGCACCATTAGTACTTACGGTTGTACCGTCTGGATTCTTAATTGTAATCTCGTCCTGAATATCAGCCTCAACCTTAGCACCCTTAATATACTTATCAACAGTAGCAGTTACCTGCTTACCAAGAATATCAGCTTCAGATGTTCCGTATGCAACAGCAAGATCTGTCTTAGCAGTTGAAACATTAAGCTTGTATGAAGCAGCATCTTTAGCTGTGTTTACAGAAACAACTTTGATATTTACGATACGTGAAACTTTAACATTCTTATCGCAGTTAGAATCAGCTGTAGAAGCTTCGATCTTAACAGAGTATGTTCCCTCTTCTAAATTAGTAGCATTTACTTTGTATTTATCATGTCCATCAAGAGTTACGAAAGCATTTGCTGACTTACCCTTAGTATTTGTTGTATCCTTGCTTGGAGCACTTACGATTGTTGTATCAATAGAAGAAATATCGGTTTTCTTTTCATACTGATCATATGCTTCAAACTTTGCAGAATCTACATTATTAACGCCTCTTGTATTTGTTACAGTGATGTCATCACACTTAACAGTTGTAAGTTTTCTGATATCCTGAACAACAACTGGTAAAGATTTAATAACTTTTCCATCTGCATTTAATACATTGATGTAAGCGCTTCCTGCCTTCACGCCAGTAACTTCTACACCAGTAGATCCCTTGAAATCGCCAGATGACTGAAGATCCTGTTTTGCAAGAAGTAATACACTGTTATCGCTTGATTCAACCTTATACTGAGAAGTTACATCATCTCCATTAGAATTCTTGATGTAAATGAACGCGTATGCAGTATCACCATATGCAAGTTTATTGTTTGTCTTAACTTCATTGTTCCAGTTAACAAGTGTAGCTTTGTCGTTAATGGTATAATTGAAGTCAGATAATGTTGCATCGTCTTCAACTGCTGTAACTGTAATTTTCTTTGTGATCTTACCAGTTTCAGCACCTGTTGTCTGATCATACTTTAATGTGTGATATGTTACTTCCGCAGTAGCAGTATCGCCAGTATTTAATAATACAAGCTTATCACCATCTGTATAACCTTTGTTTTCAGTAAAGCTGTAATCAACGCTTCCTTCGCTCTTAGCATCAGAAAGAGTAAATTCTTTTACAACAACATTGTTTTTGTCTAAGAACTGAGCCTTAACAACAGAACCAGCAGATCCCTTAACAATTGTTATTTTATCAAGGGCTACATCAGCAACAACGCCATCTGTAGCAGTAAATTTAACTTCTGTTCCGTCATACTTTACAGAATATTCCTTGGCATCATTCATTTCAGAGAAAGTGTCAATAGTTACAGTCTTCTTGTCAGCAGCAACGCTGATTGCCTTTACAGGATATACAACATTGTTAGCTGTATTTGTAATAGTGATATCCTTCTTATCAAGTTTAGAAGTATCACCAGCGAATGTTGCTACAATCTGTGAAGCCTTCTTCTGAGCAGCGGACTTTAAAATAATATTCTTTACTTCTACATCCTTAGTAGTTTCAGCTGAATCCTTACCAACGGTAATCTTAGCTGTGATTGTTGCCTTACCAGCCTTAACACCAGTTACTGTACCGTCAGCTGCTACTGTTGCGATAGAATCATCGCTTGATGTGTAAGTAATCTTAGCTCTTGAAGAATTTTTTCTTAGTATTTGTTAACTTAGTTGTGCTTCCAACTGCTACTACTGAATCTCCAGATAAAGCAACGCCTACCTTAGCAACTTTCAGTGTGTAAGTAAGTTTCTTTGTCTTTGCCTTAGCACTCTTCTTTGTAGAAGTCTTGTAAGTTACCTTAACCGGAAATACGCATGGTATTTTCCACGGAAGTGTTGGAAATACTGGGTTTGTGAAAATAAATGGAGGTAATATTAGCGCTACAAGTAACACACAATTAACACATAAGAAACAGATAAGTGACAAATTGTTTCAGTTGTAATCCTTGTGCCATATGCTATAATATAGGTAGATAAACAAAGGATTTTAACGAAAGGAATCCCGACAGTCAATGACAAAAACAAATGATGACATTCATGTAAA